>Ga0315902_10003422_pt1 | contig 23772 bp, 21 predicted proteins | sample LakEriMetagenome_9_FD_203523 | JGI IMG/M metagenome (GOLD analysis project Ga0315902, IMG submission 203523) | Freshwater fungal communities from buoy surface, Lake Erie, Ohio, United States - Buoy 12 MA117 | ecosystem: Environmental > Aquatic > Freshwater > Lake > Lake biofilm | place: USA... | reverse complement strand
GCTGTCGTACGCGATGGCCAATGGCGGCGGCAAGGCCGGCATCATCGAGACGAACTTCAAGGAAGAAACCGAGACCGACCTGTTCGGCGAGCAGGCCGTCTTGTGCGGCGGCGCGGTCGAATTGATCAAGATGGGCTACGAGACGCTGGTGGAAGCTGGCTACGCCCCGGAGATGGCCTACTTCGAGTGCCTGCACGAGCTCAAGCTGATCGTGGACCTGATCTACGAAGGCGGCATTGCCAACATGAACTACTCGATCTCCAACAATGCGGAGTACGGCGAGTACGTGACGGGCCCCGAGGTGATCAACGAGCAGTCGCGCGCCGCAATGCGTAACGCCTTGAAGCGCGTGCAAAACGGCGACTACGCCAAGATGTTCATTCTGGAAGGCCGCACCGGCTATCCGAGCATGACGGCGCGTCGCCGCAACATGGCCGAACACAGCATCGAAGTGGTGGGCGCGCAGCTGCGGGCCATGATGCCCTGGATCGCCAAGAACAAGCTGGTCGACCAGACCCGCAATTGAGGACACGGTCCGCTCTCGCGAAAAGCCGCCTTCGGGCGGCTTTTTCATGCCCCTGGGCTTGGTTACACTGCCCGGATGCAAGATGGACCCGATTCGCAGAGCCAGGCCGACGCCGAGGGGGAGGGCGCGGTACCGCGCAAACCCCGCAAGGGCATTTACGTCCTGCCCAATCTCTTCACCCTCGCGGCCCTGTTCGGCGGCTTTTATGCCGTGGTGATGGCGATGAACAACCGCTTCGACCTGGCGGCCTTGGGGGTGTTTTGCGCCATGGTCCTGGACAGCCTGGACGGCCGGGTGGCCCGCATGACCAACACCCAAAGCGCCTTCGGCGAGCAGATGGATTCGCTGTCCGACATGGTCTCTTTCGGGGCCGCCCCGGCCCTGATCGCCTACGAGTGGTCGCTGCGCGGCCTGGGCCGCTGGGGCTGGATTGCTGCCTTCGTCTATTGCGCCTGCGCCGCGCTGCGCCTGGCCCGCTTCAACGTGAACACCGCGGTGGTGGACAAACGCTATTTCCAGGGCCTGCCCTCGCCGGCCGCCGCCGCCCTGGTCACCGGCTTCATCTGGCTGATGAACGACTACGGCGTCGAGGGCGCCGAGGTGCGCTGGTTCATGTTCGCATTCGCCCTGTACGCCGGCCTGACCATGGTCACCAACGTGCCGTTCTACAGCTTCAAGGACGTGTCCATGAAGAAGTCGGTGCCCTTCGCAGTGATTGTCCTGCTGGCCCTGGTGATCGCCGTGATCAACATTGACCCGCCTGCGGTGCTGTTTGGCTTGTTCGTGGTCTACAGCCTGTCCGGTTATGCCGTGTACGGCTGGCGCCGCTTCAAGGGCGAGCCCACCAGCATGATCAGCACGTCCACCGACGAACCGGACGAGGCGGGCTTGCACAAGTAATGTCGGGCTGTGCTACATTCACCCCTTATGACTCGCATCGCGCTGGCTCTACTGCTATCTCCCCACGGGCGGAGACGGTAGCGTTCGCGCAACCCCCCTCACGGCCCGTGTGCAACTGCAGCGGGCCGTTTTGCTTTGTGCGGTGCCCGGGTCACTCGATTCATTGAAAGCTGGAGAAATTTTCCATGGCAGACAAACTGATCATCTTTGACACCACCTTGCGTGACGGCGAGCAGTCGCCCGGCGCGTCCATGACCCGCGACGAGAAGCTGCGGATTGCCCGCCAACTCGAGCGGCTGAAGGTGGATGTGATCGAGGCAGGCTTTGCCGCCAGCTCCAACGGTGATTTCGAGGCGGTGAAAGCCATCGCGAATGCGATCAAGGATTCCACGGTGTGCTCGCTGTCTCGCGCCAACGACCGCGACATCGCGCGCGCCGCCGAGGCCATCCAGGGCGCGGCCAGCGGCCGTATCCACACCTTTATCGCCACCTCGCCGCTGCACATGGAAAAGAAGCTGCGCATGACGCCGGACCAGGTGCTCGAGCAGGCCAAGCAGTCCGTGCGCTTTGCCCGCAATCTGTGTGGCGACATCGAGTTCTCGCCCGAGGATGGTTATCGCAGCGAGATGGATTTCCTGTGCCGCGTGCTCGAGGCCGTGATCGCCGAAGGCGCCACGACCATCAACGTGCCTGACACCGTGGGCTATGCCGTGCCCGAGCTGTATGGCCATTTCATCAAGACGCTGCGTGAGCGCATTCCCAACTCCGACAAGGCGATCTGGTCGGTGCATTGCCACAACGACCTGGGGATGGCGGTGGCCAACTCGCTGGCCGGCGTGAAGCTGGGCGGCGCGCGCCAGATCGAGTGCACCATCAACGGCCTGGGCGAGCGCGCGGGCAACTGCTCGCTCGAAGAAGTCGTGATGGCGGTCAAGACCCGCAAGGACTATTTTGGCCTCGAGCTGGGCATCGACACCCAGCACATCGTCGCGGCCAGCCGCATGGTCAGTCAGACCACCGGCTTCGTAGTGCAGCCCAATAAGGCGGTGGTCGGTGCCAATGCCTTCGCCCATGCCAGCGGCATCCACCAGGACGGCGTGCTCAAGGCCCGCGACACCTACGAGATCATGCGCGCCGAAGATGTGGGCTGGTCGGCCAACAAGATCGTGCTGGGCAAGCTTTCGGGCCGCAACGCCTTCAAGCAGCGCCTGCAGGAGCTGGGCGTGGTCATGGAGAGCGAGGCCGACATCAATGGCGCCTTCGCCCGCTTCAAGGAACTGGCCGACCGCAAGAGCGAGATCTTTGACGAGGACATCCTGGCCCTGGTCAGCGACGATGGGGTGGCGGGCGCCCAAGAGTCCTATGGCTTTGTCTCGCTGTCGCAACACAGCGAAACGGGCGAGCGGCCCCATGCGGCGGTGGTGTTCACGGTGGACGGACGCGAGATCCGGGGTCAGTCCGAGGGCAATGGTCCGGTCGATGCCTCGCTGAAGGCCATCGAGAGCCACGTCCAAAGCGGGGCGGAAATGGTGCTGTATTCGGTCAATGCCATCAGCGGCTCGACCGAGAGCCAGGGCGAGGTGACCGTGCGCCTTCAAAACGCCGGGCGGGTGGTCAACGGGGTGGGGTCCGACCCGGACATCGTGGTCGCTTCTGCCAAAGCTTATTTGAGCGCACTCAATAAGTTACAAAGTAAAGCTGATCGGGTAGCTGCACAAGGCTAGTATCAATCCTTATAATTTGGTGACCGCCTGAGAAATCAGGCCCAAGTCATTGAATTTGCGCAACTTTTGCGGTTTTGGGGCCGGGCAGATGTTAAATTTGCCCGGCCTCGTCAAAATGTGCACACTCAGCCCCTGAAGGGGACGGATTGGAATGAATACATCCTTGTTTCGCTTGCTTCCTGTTCTTACAGCCTTGGTGATGGCGGGTGTCGCCACCCCGGCCCTGTCCCAGGGCGCGGCGCAGACCACCGCCCCGGCCCGCAGCCAGGCGAAGCCCCCTGCCAAGACGGCGGCCAAGGCGCCGGTCAAGGCAGCCCCCAAGTCAGGTCCTAAGGCAGCCCCCAAGGCCAATTCGAAGCCCGCGAAGAAGGGCCCGGTCGCCGCTGCGGCCCGTACCCGCCCCTCCGTCGGCCAACTCGCCGGCCTGCACGACACCCCCGACGAACTCGACCTGCGCTCCAGCGTGGCGCTGATCATTGACCAGGAAACCAATGAGGTCCTGTTCCAGAAGAACCAGAGCGCCGTGGTGCCCATCGCTTCGCTGACCAAGCTGATGACCGGCATCGTCATCAGCGAGGCCAAGCTGCCGATGGATGAAGTCATCACCATCACCCAGGACGATGTGGACACCGAAAAAGGCAGCGGCTCGCGCCTTCGCGTCGGCACCCGCCTGACCCGCGGCGAGGCCCTGCACCTGGCTCTGATGTCCAGCGAAAACCGGGCGGCCCATGCGCTCGGGCGCACCCACCCCGAGGGCCTGTCGGCGTTCGTGGCCATGATGAATGCCAAGGCACAGCTGTTGGGCATGCATGCCACCACCTTTGTCGAGCCCACCGGTCTGTCCAGCCGCAACCAGTCCAGTGCCCATGACCTGGCCCTGCTGGTCAACGCTGCATCCGACGACGCCGCGCTGCGCGATTACTCCACCTCGCACGGCTACCAGCTGGCGATGGGCAAGCACACCCTGCAGTACAACAACACCAACCGCCTGGTGAAGCATCCGGAGTGGGACATCGGCCTGCAAAAGACCGGCTACATCTCCGAGGCCGGCCAGTGCCTGGTGATGCAGGCCCGCGTCGCGGGTCGCAAGCTGATCATGGTGTTCCTCGATTCCGCCGGCAAACTCAGTCGCATCGCAGATGCCGAGCGCGTGCGCCGCTGGGTCGAGACGCGTGGCCCCACGCCGCCGCGTACCGGAAACCCGAGCGTTCGTTCCTTCAGCAGCTAAACCTCGGTCTTGCTGGCCGCGGCGTGGCGGCCGGGTCAGTCGGTGTGATGGCCCAGGGCGGCTGAGATGTCTTGGGCGGTGGCCTGCAGCTTGGGCAGCCATCCCTCATCGAGCCGGTCGGCGGGCGCCGAGATCGACAAGCCGGCCACCAGCCGTTTCTGGTCGTCGTAGACGCCGGCGGCCATGCACCGCACCCCGAGTTCCAGTTCTTCGTTGTCGCGGGCGATGCCGTACTGGCGCGCCTTGGACAGCTCACGCTCCAGCACCGGTAACTGGGTGATGCTGTTGCGGGTATGGCCCGCCAGCCCGGTGCGGGTGGCGTAGGCACGTACGCGCTGGGGATCGTCCGCCGCCAGAAAGAGCTTGCCGGTGGATGTCAGGTGCAAGGGAGCACGTCCGCCGATGGCGCGCACGACCTGCATGCCCGAGCGCTCGCTGTAGGCGCGTTCGATGTAGACGATCTCGTCGCCTTGGCGCATGGACAGGTTGACCGGCTGCTGGATCTGCTTGTGCAGCTCACGCATGGGTACCAGGGCGGCATCGCGCACGCTCAGGCGCCCCTTGACCAGATTGCCCAGCTCCAGCAGGCGCATGCCCAGTCGGTAGCTGCCCGCCTCGGGGCGGTCGACAAAGCGGCCGATGGCCAGGTCATTGAGGATGCGGTGGGTGGTGGAGGGGTGCAGCCCGGTGCGCTCGCTGATTTCCTTGAGCTGCATGGGCTCTTCCCGCGAAGCCAGCACATCGATGAGCGAGAACATGCGCTCGATCACCTGGATGGTCGGCGTGGGGGGTGCGGCGCCGTCGGTTTTCTTCATGGGCAAGCCTTGGAATCTGCCCTATTTTATCTTATGAAACGCTATTTGCCATCGTGGCTTTCGACCCAGGTGCCGTCGTGCAACACCTCGAAGGGGTGGAAGCGCGCCTTGTAGTTCATCTTGGGGCTTTGCTCGATCCAGTAGCCCAGGTAGACGTAGGGCAGGCCCAGCTGGCGGGCCTGCTCGATCTGCCACAAGACGCTGTAGGTGCCGTAGCTGGCGCGGGGGTCGGGTTCGTAGAAGGTGTAGACCGCCGACAGGCCGTCGCCCAGGACGTCGAGGATGGAGACCATGCGCAGCGCACCCGCCGAGCCGTCGGGCTCGGTGTCGCGGAATTCGACCAGGCGAGAATTGACCCGGCTTTGCAGCAGAAACTGGGTGTACTGGTCAATGCTGTCGTGGTCCATGCCGCCGCCGCTGTGACGACCGGCCTGGTAGCGCAGATAGAGGTGGTAGTGCTCGGGCACGAAGCACAGCTTGAGCACACGGGCCTGTAGGCGCGCGTGGCGGGCCTGCGCGCGTCGCTGGCTGCGATCGGGCTGGAAGTCGGCTGACCGCACGCGCAGCGGCACGCAGGCGCGGCAGCCGTCGCAGTAGGGGCGGTAGGTGAACATGCCGCTACGCCGAAAACCACTGGTGACCAGATCGGAGTAGGCGTCGTTGTGAATCAGGTGGCTGGGGGTCGCGACCTGAGACCGCGCCTGGCGCCCCGGCAGGTAGCTGCACGGGTAAGGCGCCGTGGCATAGAACTGCAGCGTCTGGAGCGGGAGATCCTTGAGATGCGTCACGCGGTGGGCTGGGGCGTCAGGAGTTCGCGCCAGTATAAGGAATCGAAGCGCCAGTCCAGGGGCGCTTGGTCCGTGTGCGTGGCCACCCGTGCAACGAAGTCGCTGCGCGGGATCTCGCGCGCGCCCAGCGAGGCCAGGTGGCGGGTATTCTGTTGGCAGTCGATCAGTTCGATCGCGTGGGCCCGGCTGAAGGCCACCAGGGCCGCCAGCGCGATCTTGGAGGCGTCGGGCACGCGGGTGAACATCGACTCGCCAAAGAGCGCCCGGCCCAGGGTCACGCCATACAGGCCGCCGGCGAGCTCGCCATGGATCCAGGTTTCCACGCTGTAGGCGTGACCGGCGCGGTGCAGAGCCTGGTAAGCCTGCACCATCTGCGGAACGATCCAGGTGCCGTCCTGGCCCTCGCGCGCACTGGCGGCGCAGGCGGTGATGACGCGGTCAAAGGCGCTGTTGAAGCGGACCTCGCAGCCCGGATCCTGGACAAAGCGCTGCAGGGTTTTGCGCAAAGAGCGGTGCAGGCGGAATTCACCTGGGAACAGGACCATGCGCGGGTCGGTGCTCCACCACAGAATGGGCTGACCCTGGCTGAACCAGGGGAAGATGCCCGCGCGGTAGGCGCGGCACAGAGTGTCGGTGTCCAGGGTGCCGCCGGCGGCCAGTAAGCCGGGGGCAGGGGCGTCGAGCCCCCAGGCCTGACGGGTGTCGGGGAAGGGCTGGCCGGGTTCGAGCCAGGGCAGGGGCGGTTCGCGCCGGGTCATGGCGACCATTATGATCGCGGGGTTTCGCCGCTGAGCCTGGCTCACTGGCCAGCCGCGTGGCACCATCGCGCGCGCCGCGCTGGCACCCCTGAAGAACACACGGAGAACCCCGATGAAGAGACTTGTCCATTCCTTGGCCGCGCTGGCCCTGCTGGCGGCCGCCGCTGGCACGCATGCCCAAGCGGTCGATCCGCTGCAGGCGCGCAGCTGGGCGGCTTCCTGTGCCAGCTGCCATGGCATCACGGGTCAGGCTCAGCCGGGCATGCCGTCGCTGATCGGTCAATCCAAGGACGATCTGGTGCGCAAGATGCAGGACTACAAGAACGGACGTCTGCCCGCCACGTTGATGCACCAACTGGCCAAGGGCTACACCGACGAACAGATCGACGCCATCGCCGCTTACTTCGCGGCGCAGAAGAAATAAGCCGGGGAGCACGCAGCATGAAACGTCGTCAATTTATTCAGGCCGCCTCGGCGGCCGGTGTCCTGGGCCTGGCGGGTTGCGCCTCCACTTCCGACAAAGGGCCCCACGTCGTCGTGGTCGGTGGTGGCTACGGCGGTGCCACCGCCGCCAAGTACCTGCGCATGTGGTCGGACTACGGCATCCGCGTGACGCTGGTCGAGCCCAATGCGTCTTTCGTCTCCTGCCCGATCTCCAACTTGGTGATCGGGGGCAGCAAGACCATCGCCGATGTCACCAGCTCGTACGAGAACCTGGAGCGCCGCCACGGCGTGCGCATCGTGCGCGATTTCGTCAGCGGGATCGATCCCGCCAAGCGCACCGTCACTCTGGCGGGGGGTGCGCAACTGGCTTATGACCGTCTGGTGCTGTCGCCGGGCGTGGATTTCATGACGGAGGCCCTGCCGGGCCTGAATCGTCCGGGTGCCCAAGACCAGGTGCTGCACGCCTGGAAGGCGGGTCCGCAGACGGTGGCCCTGCGTCGCCAGCTCGAGGCCATGCCCGATGGCGGCGTGTACGCGATCACCATTCCGCTGGCGCCGTATCGCTGCCCGCCTGGCCCCTATGAGCGTGCTTGCCAGGTAGCGTCTTACTTCAAGAAGTCCAAGCCACGCAGCAAGGTTCTGATCCTGGACGAGAACGCCGACGTGACCTCCAAGGGCGCCTTGTTCAAGAAGGCCTGGGCCGAGCGCTATGCCGGCATCATCGAATACCGCGGCAAGCACAAGCTGATGGACGTGGATGTGGCGGGCAGCACCTTGAAGTTCGAGTTCAACGACGACATCAAGGCCCAAGTGCTCAACGTGGTGCCGGCCATGCGCGCGGGCGATATCGCTGTGCGCACCGGGCTGGCTACCGTCAACAAGCGCTGGTGCGATGTGGACTACCTGAGCTTCGAGTCGAAGGCGGCCCCGCATATCCATGTGCTGGGCGATGCGACCCAGAGCGCACCGGGCATGCCCAAGTCGGGTCATATGGCCAACCAGCATGGCAAGACCTGTGCGGCCGCCATCGTGGCGACGCTGTCGGGGCGCGCCGTGAACGCGATGCCTGTGTACAACAACACCTGCTACAGCTTCGTGAGCGATTCAGAGGTCGTGCACGTGGCCAGCGTGCACCGCTATGACGCCGCGCAAAAGACGATGGTGACGGTGCAAGGCTCGGGGGGCTTGTCGACGGCGGCCAGCGAGCTCGAGGGCTACTACGCCATGGGCTGGGCCCGCAACATCTGGGCCGACACGCTGGCCTAATCGATCAGGCGGTCGGTGACGATGGCGCCCAGCGCCATGCTGCCCAGTGTGAGCCAGGCGGTCAGCGCGAAGAGCGCGCCGCCCGTCACGAGGGCACCGACCGCGCAGCCCACGCACAGCACGGCGCCCAGTCCCATGAGGACGGCGCCTGCGAGATAACGCAGCATGGACGCGCCATCGTGAAAGCCTTCCAGGCGCAATTCACGCCCGAGTAGACCGCCTACCAAGGCGCCCGCCAGGGTGCCAGGGATCAGACCGAATTCGAAGCCGATTTTCGGCGCGGGTGATTGCAGCACCCGCATCAGCCATTCGGCCGAAGGCGCGCTGAAGTTCAGGCCATGCACCTGCAGCGGCTCGAAGGACGCACGCGCCATGGCCTGGCTGAAGGCCCAGGCCGCGGTGACGGTCAGGCCCACGCCGATCCCGCCCACCCAGCCCCAGGCGCGTGTCTGGCGTTCACGTTGGCCGGTCATGAGAGCCACCGCCAGCACCAGCAGGGCCAGGCCGATGGCCAAGCCCGCGCCGTGGCCCAGGCCGACGGCGGACAACAGGCTGCGCGAAGGACCCGGGTCGATGCGCCACCAGCTGCTGATGGCAGTGCGCAGGGGCGCGAGCCAGCCGGTGATAGAGGCCTGCACCGCCAGTGCGAAGACCAGACCCGAGAGCAGCGCGCGCAGGTTGCCGTTGGCGGTGAGGACGATGAGGCGGGCGGGGCAGCCGCGCGTCATGACCATGCCAGCGCCAAAAAGCAGACCCCCCACCAGCAGGCCCGAGACACTGGCTTGGGCCGCGATCTGGCGAACGCTGGCGACCTCCAGGCCGCCCGCCAACGCCAGGGCCTGCACGCCGATGACGGCAGTGGCCAGACCCAGCATCCAGACGGCTAGCTTCTCGCCCAGACGGCCGCGACCGACCTCAATGGCCGCCGCGCGAAAGCAAAAGCGCGAACGCTGCGCCAGCAGGCCAAAGGCCAGGCCGATCGCGAGGCCGCCCGTGGCCAGGAGGGTGGGTTCGCCCCATCGTTCGATCAGGTCCGTCGCCATAGAAATCACACAGTGCCGCAGTGGTGGAAGGTGCCGATAGTAATATGCCGGGTTGACCTGAGGAGACCCCGATGCAGACACGCCGCGACACCCTGCGCCATGCGACCGCACTGGCCGGCCTGCTGGCCACCAGCGGGCTGCTGGCGTCCCGCGCGCAGGCCGCCGTGAACAAGCCGGCCTTTGATGCCAAGACCGTGCAAGACGCCCTGAAGGCCCTGGGCCCGGGCGCGCTCACCGAGAGCCGCGACATCGTGCTGACCACGCTGGATGTTTCCGAAAACGGCACCGAGGTGCCGGTGGCCGTGAGCACCTCGCTGGCCGGCGTGCGCCAGTTGATGGTGCTGGTGGAGAAGAACCCCGCGCCGCTGGTGGCCGCGTTCGCGATCAGCGATGCGGTCGAGGCGAATATCGCGATCCGCACGAAGATGGGTCAGACCTCCGACATCTATGGCGTGGCCCAGATGGCCGACGGCCGCATGCTGTTTGCCCGCAAGAACGTGAAGGTGACGGTCGGCAGCTGCGGCTGATGCGGCCTCACAGGAGACTCAGATGACAGAAGCGACTCGTATTCGTGCCCAGCTCGCGGGCGACAAGGCCAATGTGCGCGTGATGATGCGCCATGAGATGGAGTCGGGCCAGCGCAAGGACGCCGCGGGCCGGACCATCCCCGCCTGGCATATCCAGCAGGTGACCGTGCTTCTTAACGAGCGCACGGTGATGACCGCACAGTGGGGCCCCGGGGTGTCGAAGAACCCCTACCTGCAGTTCACGCTGCGCGGCGCAAAGGCCGGTGATCGTGTAGCGATCTTGTGGAACGACAACCGCGGTGCCACCCGGCGTGACGAGGCCACGGTGGCCTGATCACAGCTTCATCTGGGTGGGCAGCCAGGTGACGATGCCGGGCACAAAGTAGACCAGCAGCACGGCGCCGATCATGAGGAAGAACATCGGCATCGAGACCCGGGCGATGTAGGGCAGTTGCCGGCCTGTCATGCCCTGAAGCACGAACAGGTTGAAGCCCACGGGTGGCGTGATCTGCGCCATCTCGACGACCAGCACGATGAAGATGCCAAACCAGATCGGGTCGATGCCGGCTTTCTGGATGGTCGGCATCAGCACGCCCATGGTGAGGACGACCATCGAGATGCCATCGAGGAAGCAGCCGAGGATGATGAAGAACACCATCAGCGCCATGATCAGCGCGAAGGGAGTCAGGCCCAGGCCACCGATCCACTCGGCCAGGTGACGTGGCAGTCCGATGTAGCCCATGGACAGCGTGAGGAAGGCCGCACCCGCCAGGATCAGGGCGATCATGCAGTACAGCCGGGTCGCCGACATCAGCGACTCCCAGAACACGGCGCGGGTCATGGAGCCTTGCGCGATCGAGAGCACCAACGCACCGAGCACGCCCACGGCAGCTGCTTCGGTGGCGGTGGCGATGCCGGTGTAGATCGAGCCCAAGACCGCGGCGATCAAGAGCACGACGGGTATCAGGCTGCTAGAGGCTTGTAGCTTTTCACGCAGGCTCATGGGCGCGTCGCGCGGCGGCACCTGATCGGGGTTGCGCAGCGCCCACAGCATGATGTAGCCCGAAAAGAGCAGGGCCAGCAAGATTCCGGGCAGCACGCCGGCGATGAACAGCTTGGCGATGGAGACGTCAGCCGCGACGCCGTAGACGATCATGATGATCGACGGTGGAATCAGCAGGCCCAGGGTGCCCGAGCCCGAGAGGGTGCCGATCACCATATCGTCCGGATAGCCGCGCTTTTTCAGCTCGGGCAGCGTCATCTTGCCGATCGTGGCGCAGGTCGCAGCGCTGGAGCCCGAGACCGCGGCAAAGATTGCGCAGCCCACCACATTGGTGTGCAGCAAGCGACCGGGCAGGGCCTGCATCCAAGGTGCCAGGCCCTTGAACATGTCCTGGCTCAGACGTGTTCTGAAAAGAATTTCCCCCATCCAGATGAACAGGGGCAGGGCGGTGAGCGTCCAGCTCGAGGCGGAGCCCCAGATGGTGACGGCCATCGCGTCGCCGGCCGGGCGCGCGGAGAACAGTTGCATGCCCACCCAGGCTACGCCGGAGAGCGTGAGACCAATCCAGACGCCACTGCCCAAAATCAGGAACAGGGTCAGGACCAGCAGGCCCGTGATCATCAAGTCGTTCATGGCGACTCACTCATTTCGCAGCATCTCGGCTTCCGCGGGCGCCTGGCGCCGGCCGGTGATCTCCAGGATCCACTCGTCAACGAAGGCCAAGGCCAGCAAGCTGGTGCCCAGGGCTATCGTCAGCTGGGGGATCCACAGCGGCGTGGCGTCGTTGCTGGTGGAGATGTCGTGAAACTCAAACGACTGCCACACCAGGCGGCAGCTATAGAACGCAAAGAGCGTGGCCAGCACGCTGGCCAGGCCCAGGCTCCAGATTTCCAGGGCGCGCCGGGCGGAGCCGCGCAAGGCGCCAAGCAGCAGCGTGACGCGTATGTGTTCGCCGCGTTTAAGGGTGTGGGCCAGGGCCAGAAAGCCCGCGCCGGCCATGAGGTAGCCGGCGTAGGCGTCGGTGCCGCGCACATGGAAATGCAATTGGCGACTGACGATGGACAGCAGCACCATCGCCAGCAGGCCGATCATCAGCAAGGCGGCCAGCGCGCCGGCGCCGTCGTAGACGGCATCCAGCAACCGGCGCACCCCGCTGGGTGCCGTGTCCGCTTTAGCGGTTGAAGGCATCGACGATGGCCTTGCCTTCAGGACCCGCCTTGTCCAACCATTCCTTCATGATGGTGTCGCCCACCTTTTTCATGTCGGCCTTGAGTTGTGCCGAGGGCGGGGTGACCGTCATGCCATTGGCCTTGAGCGTTTCCAAGGTGCTGGTGTTGACCTTGCGAGATTCGGCCCAGCCCCGTGTCTCGGCATCGGCCGCGGCCTTGAGCACCGCGTCTTGCGTGGGCTTGTCCAGGGCGTCGAAGGCGCGCTTGTTGGCGATGACGGCGTTCTTGGGCAACCAGGCCTGCACGTCGTAGTAGAACTTCAGGTGTTCAAACAGTTTGCTGTCCACGCCGGTGGCGCCCGAGGTCATGGTGGATTCGACGACGCCGGTCGCCAGCGCCTGCGAGAACTCGGCGGCCTGCACGGTGACGGGCTGCGCGCCGACCAGTTCGGCGATGCGCGAGGTGCTGGGGCTGTAGGCGCGCCACTTGATGCCTTTGAGGTCGGCGGCGCTGTTCAGGGGCTTCTTGCTGTAGATGCCCTGGGGCGGCCAGGCCACCGAGTACAGCAGGATCATGCCCTGTTCGGCGAGCTTCTTTTCCAGCAGCGGCTTTTGGGCGCGATACAGCTTCATGGACGAATCAAAGCTGTCCGCCAGGAACGGCAGGCCGTCGGCGCCGAAGGGGGCCCATTCGTTCTGGAAGTTGGCCAGAAGGATCTCACCGGCCTGGGCTTGACCGCCCTGGACCGCGCGCTTGATCTCGGGCGCCTTGAACAGCGATGCGTTGGGGTGGACCGTGATCTTGAGTTTTCCTCCGGACGCTTTGTCGACATCGGCCGCGAATTGCGCCAGGTTCACGCTGTGGAAGTTGGTCGCGGGGTAGGCAGCGGGCAGGTCCCACTTGGTTTGTGCGAGCGCAGCGCTGCTCAGGGCCAGGGCGCCGGCGGCCAGGGTAAGGTGAAATGATCGACGATTCATAGGGACTGCTCCTTGACTACGGGGGGTGGGCGAAGGGGGCGTATGCGCCCTTGCAGATCTGCCAGGCAGAGCAGCTGGGCGGTGATGCCACTGTAGGGCTGGGCCGCTGAGGAGCGGATTGGTAATTTCCCTAATTACCAACAATTTGGCGATAAATTGTCGGTGTTATGGGTAGACTGAGGCGCCTTGAGGAAACCTGACGCCATGCCCCGCAAGACCTCTGCCGAACGGCCTGCTGCCAAGCCCATCGTATCGTCGGCCCATCTGGTTTCGCCCGATAGTGCCCAGATGAGCGAATTCGAATTCGGCCTCATCGTTGCCGGTAATGCCTTTCACCGCTGGGTCACCCATTGCATGTCGGCTGCGGGCCTCAAAGACCTCACCCCGCTTGACGTGCTGGTGTTGCACCACGTGACCCACCGTGCGCGCGACAAGCGGCTGGCCGATATCTGCTTCATCATGAACATCGAAGACACCCATCTCGTCAACTACGCCCTGAAGAAGCTGCAGGGTCTGGGGGTGGTCGCCTCGCGCAAGCATGGCAAGGAGGTGACCTATGCCGCCACCGAGGACGGTCGTCAGTTTGTCGAGCGCTACCGGGAGATTCGGGAGTCCTGCCTGATCGCTGCGCTTAAGGCCGACGACAGCCTCAACCGCGACATCGGCGAGCTCGCCCGCCTCCTGCGGGTGCTCTCGGGCATGTACGACCAGGCTGCGCGCGCGGCCGCCTCGCTGTGAGGTCGACGATGGATGTAGCGGATCAAAGCAAGCGCTGGCAATTCTGGATTGACCGGGGCGGCACGTTCACCGACATCGTGGGCCGTCGTCCCGACGGCACCTTGGTGACGCACAAGCTCTTGTCGGAGAACCCGGAGCAGTACCGCGATGCCGCCGTGGCCGGTATCCGCCATCTGCTCGGACTGCGCGCCGACGAAGCGGTGACACCCGAGCGGGTGGCCTGCGTGAAGATGGGAACCACCGTCGCCACCAACGCCTTGCTCGAACGCAAAGGCGAGCCCACGTTGCTGGTGACAACGCAGGGTTTTGGCGACGCGCTGCGTATTGCCTATCAAAACCGACCGCGTCTGTTTGACCGGCGCATCGTGCTGCCCGAGCTGCTGTATCGATCCGTGGTGCAGGCGCGTGAGCGCGTTGCGGTCGATGGCCAGGTGCTGCAGCCCTTGGAGGAAGACCACCTACGCGGCGAGTTGGCGCGCGGCTACGACCAAGGCCTGCGCGCGGTGGCGATCGTGTTTCTGCATGGGTGGCGTCATACGGCGCACGAACAAGCGGCGGCGCGCCTGGCGCGCGAGGTGGGCTACACGCAGGTCAGTGCCTCGCACCAGACCAGCCCCTTGATGAAGTTTGTGAGTCGGGGTGACACCACGGTGGTCGATGCGTATTTGTCGCCGATCCTGCGGCGCTATGTCGACCAGGTCGCGCAGCAGATGCCGGGGGTGCCGCTCTTGTTTATGCAGTCCTCCGGCGGCTTGACCGATGCCCGCGTGTTTGCGGGCAAGGACGCGATCTTGAGTGGCCCCGCCGGCGGCATCGTGGGCATGGCCCGCACCGCGCAGGGGGCCGGCCATGCGCGCGTGATCGGCTTTGACATGGGCGGCACTTCTACCGACGTGTCGCATTACGCCGGCCAGTTCGAGCGCGAGTTCGAGACGCAGGTGGCGGGCGTGCGCATGCGCGCACCGATGATGAGTATTCACACGGTGGCTGCAGGCGGTGGCTCGCTTCTGACGTATGACGGCGCGCGTTTTCGTGTCGGTCCCGAAAGTGCAGGGGCCAATCCGGGGCCGGCCAGTTATCGGCGCGGCGGGCCGCTGGCGGTGACCGATGCCAACGTGAGGGTGGGCAAGGTGCAGCCCGCCTACTTCCCGAAGGTCTTCGGGCCGCAGGGCGACGCGCCGCTCGATGCGGCGGCGGTACAGGCGGGCTTTCAGGCGCTGGCCGCACAGACCGGTCGCGCGGGCGAGGACGTGGCCCATGGCTTCATCCAGATCGCCGTGCAGCAGATGGCCAATGCGATCAAAAAGATCTCGGTGGCGCGCGGCTACGACGTGACCCGCTACACACTGCAATGCTTTGGGGGCGCGGGCGGGCAGCACGCCTGCCTGGTGGCCGATGCCTTGGGCATGACGCAGGTGCTGGTGCATCCGCTGGCGGGGGTGCTGTCGGCGTATGGCATGGGCCTGGCCGATCAGAGCGTGATGCGCGAGGCCTCGATCGAATCCCGCCTGCAGGCGCAGGCGCTGCCCGCCATCGAGGCGCGTTTGAATACCTTGGGTGAACAGGCGCGCCAGGCGCTGGGGCAGGCGGCGGGGGCGACGATGGGCGCTGATCCAGCGTCGATCCAGCTGCGCCCGCGCGTGCATCTGCGTTACGAAGGCACGGATTCCGCCTTGGTCGTGCCCTGGGGCGACTTGGCCGCGATGACGCAGGCCTTTGAAGACGCTTACCGCCAGCGCTTTGCCTTCTTGATGGCGGACAAGGCCCTGGTGGTCGAGGCGGTGTCGGTGGAGGCGGTGTTGCCCGGTGAGGCGGCGCAGGAGCCGCAGGGGGTGGTGCATCCGCCGCGTGTGATTCCTCAGCGCGAGACGGTGCGGGTCTACACCACGGGCGTGGACGGCCAGGCGCAGTGGCATGACGCAGCTTTGGTGGTGCGCGAAGACTTGCGCGCGGGGGATGTGATCGCCGGCCCGGCCATCGTGGCCGAGCGCAATGCGACGACGGTGATCGAGCCAGGCTGGCAGGCGCAGCTCACAGACCGCAACCACTTGCTGCTCACGCGCGTGACCGCGCGGCCGCAGCGGCAGGCGGCCGGGACGCAAGCCGACCCGGTGCTGCTGGAGGTGTTCAACAACCTGTTCATGAACATCGCCGAGCAGATGGGACTGCAGCTGCAAAACACCGCGTACTCGGTGAACATCAAGGAGCGTCTGGATTTTTCCTGTGCCTTGTTCAATGCGCAGGGCCAGCTGATTGCCAACGCGCCGCATATGCCGGTGCATCTGGGCTCGATGGGCGAGAGCATTCAGGCGGTGATACGAGACAACGCGGGCCAGATGCAGCCCGGCGATGTGTATGTGCTCAATGACCCGTATCACGGTGGCACGCACCTGCCCGACATCACAGTGATCACACCGGTGTATCTGGACGGTCATGCGCAGCCTGTTTTTTATGTGGGTTCACGCGGTCACCACGCCGACGTGGGTGGCATCACACCTGGTTCGATGCCGCCGTTTTCGGCGCGGATCGAGGACGAGGGCGTGCAAATCCGCAATTTCAAACTGGTCGAGGGCGGTCGCCTGCGGGAGGGACCGATCGTTCAGTTGCTGCAAAGCGGTGAGCATCCGGCGCGCAACCCGGCGCAGAACCTGGCCGATCTGCAGGCGCAGATCGCTGCCAACGAAAAAGGCGCGCAGGAGTTGCGCCGCATGGTGGATCAGTTTGGCCTGGCGGTGGTGCAGGCCTATATGCAGCATGTGCAGGACAACGCCGAAGAATCGGTGCGACGCGTGATCACGCGATTGCGCGATGGCCAGTTCAGCCTGCCCCTGGACAACGGCGCGCGCATCGAGGTGGCGGTGCGGGTGGACCACGCCCGCCGCGCCGCGCAGATCGACTTCACCGGCACCAGCGCGCAACTGCCCAATAACTTCAATGCGCCCCGGGCGGTGTGCATGGCGGCGGTGCTGTATGTGTTTCGCACGCTGGTGGACGACGACATTCCGCTCAATGCGGGGTGCCTCAAACCGCTGGAGGTGATCATCCCCGAGGGCTCGATGCTCAATCCGAATCCGCCGGCGGCGGTGGTGGCCGGCAATGTGGAGACCTCCAGCTGCATCACCAACGCACTGTTTGGGGCGTTGGGTGTGATGGCGAGCAGCCAGCCCACGATGAACAACTTCACGTTCGGCAACGACCGCTACCAGTATTACGAGACCATCGCCGGCGGCAGTGGCGCGGGGGGAGAGTTTGATGCCCAGGGACGCCTGACCGGCGGCTTTGACGGGACCTCCGTGGTGCAGACCCACATGACCAATTCGCGTCTGACGGATCCCGAGGTGCTGGAGTTTCGCTTTCCGGTGCGTTTGGAGAGTTACGCGATTCGCGCAGGCTCGGGCGGCGTCGGGCAGTGGCGGGGCGGCGATGGCGGCGTGCGGCGCGTGCGCTTTCTGGAGCCGATGACGGCCAGCATCTTGTCCAACGGGCGCGCGTTTGGGGCGTTCGGCATGGCCGGCGGCCAAGCAGGCCAGGCCGGGATCAACCGGGTGGTGCGCGCCGATGGCTCCGTGGAAGAACTCGGGCATATCGGGCAGGTGCAGATGCAGCCGGGGGATGTGTTTGAGATCCATACGCCGGGGGGCGGAGGGTTTGGACCGCCTGCGGGGTGAGGGCGCCCGGCTCGGCGGAAAATTTCAGGCTATAATTTGAGGCTTATTCCCCGATAGCTCAGTCGGTAGAGCGCCGGACTGTTAATCCGTAGGTCCCTGGTTCGAGCCCAGGTCGGGGAGCCAAACAATCAACAACTTAGCGCGGTTTTAGCCCTCGCAGGTTGCTCTGAAAGAAGGGGTTGTGCCATTTTTGTGCCACAACCCCTTTGCTTTTGTGCCGTCACACGCGTCACAAACTCACACGTACTTGCGCACCCTCTGCGGCGCCTGCCAGCCACCGAGCTCCTGGAGCACTGGAGGGCCCAACCCCTCTTGAGGGGCGCATTTATCTCAGGGTCACTGACGTTATAGTGACGCCATGACGCATCAGCCTTTCGTGCAACGGCACGGCCTGCTCACCGATGAGCAGCTTCGACTGGCCGCCGAATTACCCCGACGACTTGAGCACGACGGCATCCGTCTGGTGCGTCTGGCGTGGGCCGATCCGCACGGTGCGTCGCGCACCAAAGCCCTCACCGTGCCCGCATTTCTGGCGGCGCTCAAGGACGGCTACAACATCAACGTCGCCACCACCACCCTGGATTCGGCCAACGCGCGCACCTTCGACTCCTTCAGTCGCGGCGGCGGATTCGGCATCGCCGAGATGACGGGATCGCCCAACATCACGATCGTCCCCGACCCGACCACCTACCGTGTGCTGCCCTGGGCGCCCGGTGTGGCTTGGGTCCTGAGCGATGAGTACTTCAACTCCGGCAAACCCTATCCTTTCTCACCCCGACAGCTGCTGCGCGCGCAACTCGCTCGGCTTGCTGATCGCGGCTTGGACTTCGTGGTGGGGCTAGAGATCGAGTGGTACCTCGGCCGCCTGGCCGACCCCCACCTGAGCGAAGAGAACGTGTCCATCCCCGGCGTGCGAGGGCGCCCGCCGCGCATACATCCGGTCGAGCCGGGGTACTCGTATCACTCCGAGACCAACCTGGATTTGATGCAGCCGGTGCTGGGTGAATTGGCGGCCACCTATCAGTCGCTGGGGCTGCCCCTGCGCTCGATCGAGAACGAATGGGGGCCCGGCCAGGTGGAATGCACCTTCGGCCACCAGAGCGCGCTCGAGGCGGCAGATGCCGTGGTTTTGTTCCGCACGGCGACCAAGCAGGTCTGCCGACGGCTCGGCTATTTCGCGAGCTTCATGTGTCGGCCCGCCCTGCGGGGCTTCTACTCCAGCGGCTGGCACCTGCACCAATCCCTCGTCGGGGCCAGCGATGGACGCAACCGATTCGCGCCCGATACAGAGGGCGATCGGCTGTCGCCCACCGGGATGGCTTTTCTGGGGGGGCTGGTCACCCACGCCCTGCCGGCGACGGTGTTCACCACCCCCACGGTCAACGGCTATCGGCGCTTTCGCATCAATTCCCTCGCCCCGGACCGTGCCGGCTGGGGCTACGACCATCGCGGCGCGATGTTGAGGGTGCTCGGTGGCATGGGGGACCCCGCCACGCGGATCGAAAACCGCGTGGGCGAGCCCGCAGCCAACCCCTACCTCTACTTCGCGGCCCAACTGATTGCCGGAATGGACGGGCTGGAAAAAGGCTTGCACCCCGGGCCGCAGGACGATGAGCCCTACGCCTCGCCCCGTACGCCGCTACCGAAGACGCTCACAGACGCACTGGACGTGCTGGAGAAGGACGCGCTTTTCCGCGCTCAAATGGGTGACGTGTTCGTGGACTACTTCGTAAAGCTCAAACGCAACGAAGCGGGCCGCTTTGCGAAGTGGCTGCAGGAACACCAACTTCCCGGCCCCGGCGACGACCCCACCGAGTGGGAACACAACGAGTATTTCGATTTCTTCTGAGCGGCACCCGATGTCCACCATCCCGTCCCCCGAAGTTTCTGGCCCGCTCCCCAGGTACGACTGGGACGCGCTGGTCCACGAGGAGCGCGTGCATCAGCGCGTCTACACCGACCCGGGCATCTTCCAGCAGGAGATGTCGCGTATCTTCGGTGCCGTCTGGGTCTATCTTGCGCACGAGAGTCAGATTCCCCGGCCCGACAATTTCGTGACCTCGCAGCTGGGGCTGCGTCCCCTCATCGTGGTGCGCGACAGCGCCGGCACGATCCGTGCGCTCTACAACCGATGCACCCACCGCGGCGCGACTGTCTGCCGGGAAGAACGCGGCTCCGCCAAGGCGTTCAGGTGTCCGTATCACGGCTGGACCTATGCCAACACCGGCAAGCTCATGGGGGTACCCTGGGCCGACGGCTATGCGTCTGACTTGCGGGATGGCAGCTACAACCTCGCCCAGGTCCCTCGCGTGCAGAGTTACCGGGGCTTCATCTTCGGCACGCTCAATCCGAAGGCGCCCACGCTGGAAGACTATCTGGGGGGGATCACCGGCGCCATCGATGAATGGCTGGACCGACACCCGGGGCGGCAGGTCGTGGTCAGCCAGGCCAACCGGCTCAAGTTCAAGGGCAACTGGAAGCTGGCCTACGACAACGCGTGTGACGGCTATCACGTCGCTTTCTCGCACCGGTCGCTGCTCGACATGGAAAACCGTCTCAGCCCAGAAGGACACAAGGGCATGGCTTTCTACCAGGCGAGCCCGGACACCAAGCCCATGGTCATGAAGTACTTCGGCAACGGTCACCACTTCAAGGACAAGCGACCGAATGTGCCCAAGCACCCCGGCGCGCTGTGGGAACTGGAAGCGCCCCACCCGGGGATGGAGGCCTTTGCGGCACTGATCACCGCGAGGCTGGGCGCGCAGGCCCCGCGCGCGCTGGATCTGGCGTCCTCTGAGCCTGTGAACATCAACGTGTTCCCCAATCTGTCGATCCTAGGCAATCACATCCAGGTGTTCCAACCGATCTCCGTGAACGAGACGGACACCACCTGGTTTGGCACCGCCATCGTCGACGAAGCGAACGAACTCGAGGGCATGGCCGATGCCGTGAATGCCATCCGCATGCGCACCCAGGAGCAGTTTCCGAACTTCGGGGAAGTGGACGACCTCACGAATTTCGAGGAAATCCAGCGGGGTCTGGCGGCGCAGGAGGACGAGTGGGTCTACATGCACCGCGGCATGGGCCTGCCGCAGCGATATCGCATGGAAGGCAGCACCCTCGTCGCCCCCGCGACGGACGAAGCGTTCATGCGCGAGACCTTCAAGTACTACAAGTCGCTCATGAAGTCGCCCGCGCCGCTGGTGATCTCCCGGGAGGCCTGACATGAGCGAGACGCCGAGCCCAGACCCCTCGACCAGTTCCTTCTACGTCAACCCGGCGTTCTACGAGACGCTGCTCGCCGACTTCAGCGGCTTTGACCGCGATGCGTGGGAAGTCACCGACTTGGCCGAGCGCGATCGCTACCGCCGTCTGTTGGAGCGCGAGGCGCGGCTGCTTGACGGGCAACGCTTTGAAGACTGGCTTGCTTTGTTCTGTCCAGAGTGCCTGTATTGGGCACCGGGCACGCCCGGTGGGGGTGACCCGCGCCGGGAGGTGGCTGTCTTCCTGGATGACCGCCGACGCATGGAAGACCGCGTGCACCGCCTGCGCTCGCGCTTTGCCTGGTCGCAGGCGCCGGCCTCGCGTACTGTGCGCCTGATCTCTAACGTCGAGGTCTTTCAGACCGCGCGGCCCGGTGTGCGGATGGTCCGCTCGAACTTCCTGATTTCCGAGCTGCGCGCTGGCGAGACGCGACGCCTGACCGGTTGGTGTGCCCACCGTGTATCGGAGGGGGGGGCACAGTTGGCTATCGAGGTGAAGCAGGTCAATCTCATCGACTGCGATCGCAACCTGCGCAATCCGAGTTTTCTGCTGTGAGGCCAGCCAATAAATGCAGGGGTTAGCGAGGGAAGTCGCTAACCCCTTTGTCTTCGCACAGCGACGTGAGCCTAGCGGGCGAGGGTATTCACGCATCCGACCTCGGGAGCCTTTTCAATACGATCCAAAGGCTTTTATTTACATCGATAGGAAGATCACATGCGCTCCCTGCTCTGGGCTAAAAAGTTGTCAATAAGCTGCGCCTTGATGGCCAGTGTGTTCGCTCACGCGCAAACCTACCCCGACCGCCCCCTCACCATCGTGGTGCCCTTCACGCCGGGTGGCGTGTCTGACATCACGGCACGGCCCTTGGCGATTGGCCTGGCCGCCGATCTGGGCCAGAACGTCATCATCGACAACAAGGGCGGCGCCGGGGGTGCCATCGGCATGTCGGCCGCGTCCAAGGCCAAGCCCGATGGCTACACGTTGATGATGGCCTTGCCCAGCATCATCACCATCCCGATTTCGGATCGCATCAACGGGCGCGCGTCCACCTTTCAGATGAACCAGTTCCGGCCCATCGCCCGCCTGACCGCGGATCCGACGGTGCTGGCTGTGCGCGCCGACAGCCCCTGGAACAACCTGGGCGATTTCGTGCGCGAGGTGCGTCGTAATCCGGGCAAGGTGTCGTACAGCTCCTCGGGCATTTATGGCACCACCCATGTGGCGATGGAGATCCTGGCTAATTCGGCCAACTTGAAGATGATCCACGTGCCCTTCACCGGTGGCGGCCAGCAGGTGACAGCGCTGTTGTCGGGACAGGTGCAGGCCACCATGCAAACCCCGGGCGCCATCGCGCAGCACCTGGCCGGCGGCAAGCTTAAGGTGCTGGCGTCGCTCAGCGCCGAGCGGGTGCCCTCGATGCCGCAAGTGCCCACCGCCAAGGAGCAGGGCTTTGATGGCGAGTTCTACCTCTGGACCGGCTTGTTTGTCCCGACCGGCACGCCCGATGCGGTCGTCAACCGCCTGCGCGATTCGGTGAAGAAGGCCGCCGCCCACCCCAGCTTCCTGCAAGCCATGAACACCCTGAACACGCCGATCCAGTTTCTGGACAGCGCCGACTTCGCCAACTTCCTCGTGGCTGACACTCGGCGCTTTGAAGACGTGCTGACCAAAATGGGCAAGATCGAGTAAGCGACTGGCATGAAGATCATTAACTTTCTCGTGAACGGACACACCCGGGTGGGCGTGTTGGAGGGCGACACCGTCATCGACGTGGTGGCGCTGCAAGAGGCTGCGCCCTTCGTGAGCGGGCCTCAGCAGGCGGCCTTGAGCAACACGACCGAGCTGATTCGGGCCTGGAGCGACATCCAGCCGCGACTGAAAGCGGCGGTGGCCCAAAGCGCCAGCGTGCCGGCCAGTCGCAAGCCCTTGGCCAGCGTTGATCTGCAAACGCCGATGGTGCCCAGCACCATCTTGTGTTCGGGCAGCAACTACCTGAGTCACAACCAGGAAAAGGCCAATGCCGACATCAGCGGCAAAGAGCCCGAGTTCTTCATCAAGACCGGCGATTGCGTGGTGGGCCACGGCCAGCCGGTGATCCTGGATCGGGTGTTGACCAACAAGCTCGATGGTGAGGTCGAACTGGCCGTCGTGATCGGCAAGGCGGGGCGCCATATCGCCGTGGAAGATGCGCTAGACCATGTGTTTGGCTACACCATCGTCAACGACATGACGGCGCGTGATCGCCAGGTGCGCAAGCGCCCGGACGGTACCTACTGGTACGAGCTGGGTCGCGGCAAGTTCTTTGACAGCGGCGCGCCGATGGGGCCGTGCATCACGACCCGCGACGAGATCCCGGACGCGCAGCAGCTGATGGTCAAGTCCTGGGTCAATGGCGATTTGCGTCAAATCAGTAGCACCTCGCAGATGATCTGGACGGTGGCACAACTGGTGCACTTCTTCTCGATCAACGTGACGCTGCGCCCGGGCATGGTGATCATCACCGGCACGCCCAGCGGCACCGCCTGGTCTTGCGATCCCGAGCTGGGGGGCAAGTGGGCCGGTACCGACGGCATGGTGCGCGCGACCGGCTACCTCAAGGACGGCGACGAGATCGTGTGCGAGATCAGCGGGATCGGGCGGCTGTCCAATCGGGTGGTGGAGAACGCTCGCCGCTGAGGACTCCGGACTGATAACGGGGGCGCGCCTTGCGGGGTGCGCTCCTTTTTTTGGCGTTGGCGTTGTAACGCGGTGGGCGAGCGGCTTCCTCTGGCCTTGACGTTGCACCGCACGGGGCGCGCGGGGCGGGCCCGGGGGCTTCACTGCGGGGGCCCTTCGGGCTGCCCTGCGGTGCTCGGTCGCTGGGGGCACGCGCGACAACTCGCCCTGCGGGCTCAAACACGTCGCGCTTTCCACCCCCATCGCCCTGCGCTCCTC
>Ga0315902_10003419_pt1 | contig 23784 bp, 25 predicted proteins | sample LakEriMetagenome_9_FD_203523 | JGI IMG/M metagenome (GOLD analysis project Ga0315902, IMG submission 203523) | Freshwater fungal communities from buoy surface, Lake Erie, Ohio, United States - Buoy 12 MA117 | ecosystem: Environmental > Aquatic > Freshwater > Lake > Lake biofilm | place: USA... | reverse complement strand
TCCTCGACCAGATCGCCGCGGCCGACCCCGATGGCCTCGTCGCGGTCGTCCAGGGAGGCCAGGTCGTTCGCCTGGTGGCCACGGGCTCGTTCGGCGGAGCGATCCTGCGCGCCCACTGATCTCGTCACCCGGCGTTCGCGGTGGGATGCCGGGTGACGGCCTGCTCGGGGCGAAATGTGCGCCCCGAGCGGGCAGGACCTAGGGTCTACCGCCGTGAAACGGCCGTACCGAATCGTCGTCGCCAAGCCCGGCCTCGACGGCCACGATCGTGGGGCCAAGACCATCACCCGTGCTCTGCGCGACCACGGGTTCGAGGTCATCTACACCGGTCTGCACCAGACCCCCGAGCAGATCGCCGAGACCGCTCTGCAAGAAGACGTCGACGCGGTCGGGCTGTCACTTCTCTCCGGCGCCCATCTCACTCTCTTCCCGCGCGTGATGGAGGAACTGCGCTCGCGCGATCTCGCCGACATGCTCGTTTTCGGTGGCGGCGTGATTCCCGATGCCGATGCCCGCACACTGCGCGAGCAAGGCGTGGCGGAGATCTTCGGCCCCGGCTCGTCGCTCAAGGCCATCGCTCAGTGGCTCGAAATCGAACTCGACGCGCGTGAAGACGCCGTCACGGTGTAAGCGCACCGCGCCACTCCACAACCTTCGTCCGTAACCGATCGCGAACAGAAAGAGGATCCCCCGACATGGACCTGTTCGAATACCAGGGCAAGCAGTACTTCGCCCGCTTCGACATCCCCGTCAGCCCCGGAGGCGTCGCCGACACCGTCGACGAAGCCGTGAAGGTTGCCAATGCATCAGGCTTCCCGGTCGTCGTCAAGGCGCAGGTGCAAGTGGGTGGCCGCGGCAAGGCCGGTGGCATCAAGTTGGCCAACAACACCGACGAGGTTCGCCTCCACGCCGGAAACATTCTCGGCATGGACATCAAGGGCCACGTGGTGAAGCGGCTGTGGGTCGAACACGCGAGCGACATCGCCGAGGAGTACTACGCGTCGTACACGCTCGACCGTTCGGCCAAGAAGCACTTGTTGATGCTCTCGGCCCAGGGTGGTGTCGACATCGAAGAGGTGGCCGCCAAGGATCCGACCGCCATTGTGAAGTTGCACATCGATCCGGTCGACGGAATCTCCGAGGCCACCGCGCGCCAGGCCGCGATCGATGCCCGCATCCCGGCCAAGGCCGTGGATGGTGTGGCCAAGATTCTCGTTCAGCTGTATCGCTGCTTCACCGAGGGTGACTGCGACCTGGCCGAGATCAACCCGCTCATCTTGAAGCCCACCGGTGAGGTGCATGCGCTCGATGCCAAGGTCAGCCTCGACAACAACGCGTCGTTCCGCCATCCCGAGTGGGAGGAGTACCGCGCCACTGAAGAGCTCGATGCGCGCGAGCAGCTCGCCCGCACACACGATCTGCAGTACATCGGCCTCGAGGGTTCGGTCGGCATCATTGCCAACGGTGCCGGTCTGGCCATGAGCACGCTCGATGTGGTCAACCAGGTGGGTGGCAAGGCAGCCAACTTCCTCGACATCGGCGGCGGTGCCAACGCCGACGTGATGGCGGCCGCACTCGAAGTGATCAATTTCGACAAAGAGGTCAAGTCGATCTTCATCAACATCTTCGGCGGCATCACGCGCGGTGAAGAAGTGGCGAAGGGAATCGTCGAAGCGTTGAGCCGCGTCGACTTGCGCGCTCCCATCGTCATTCGTCTCGACGGAACGAACGCCGAGCAGGGTCGTGAGATCCTGGCCAAGGCCGGGATTCCCGAGTCGAAACTCATGTCCAAGCCCACCATGCTCGAAGCGGCCAAGGCCGCCGTCGCGCTCGCCAACGGGAAGTGATGTCATGGCCATCTTCGTGAACCAGAACACCAAAGTGATCGTGCAGGGCCTCACCGGCGGCCAGGGCAAGTACCACGGTCTGCGCAACAAGGCGTATGGCACGCAGGTCGTCGGCGGAGTCACCCCTGGCAAGGGTGGTACCGACGTCGAAGGAATTCCGGTGTTCAACACCGTGGCCGAGGCCGTGAAGGCGACCGGCGCTGATGCGTCGTTCATCGCCGTGCCGCCCAAGGCTGCGTCGGCCGCGATTCTCGAAGCCGCCGCGGCGGGTATTCGTTTCATCGTGTGCATCACCGAAGGTATTCCGGCTCAGGACGAAGCCAAGGTGTACAACACGCTCGTTCGTGACTACCCGAACACGCGTCTGCTCGGCCCCAACTGCCCGGGCATCATCAGCCCAGGCAAGTGCAACATCGGCATCACTGCTGGCGAAATCGCCGAGCTGCCCAGCACGAGCAAGAAGAACGTCGGCATTGTCAGTCGCTCCGGAACGCTCACGTATCAGGCGCTGTACGAACTCAAGCAGCGCGGCATCGGTGTGAGCACCTGCGTGGGTATCGGTGGCGATCCGGTTCCGGGCACCAACTTCATCGACTGCCTGCGCGAGTTCCAGGCCGATCCCGAAACGCACGCGATCATCATGATCGGCGAGATCGGTGGATCGGCCGAGGAAGAAGCGGCCGACTTCATCAAGGCCAACGTCACCAAGCCGATGAGCGCGTACATCGCTGGCGTGACCGCACCTCCGGGCAAGAAGATGGGCCACGCCGGTGCCATCGTGTCGGGTGGCAAGGGAACCGCTCAGGGCAAGATGGACGCATTGCGGGCCGCTGGTGTGAAGGTGGGTCAGAACCCCACCGAAGCCGGCACCTTGATGGCCGAAATCATCGCGACGCTCCAATAACCCTCGTGGGGCGGTGGCGCCCGGTGGTTAGCGTTCACTGAGTGCCGACCGCGCTCATCAGTGTGTACGACAAGACAGGAGTCGTCGACTTCGCGTCGTCGTTACGACGAGCAGGGTGGTCGATTCTGTCGAGCGGCGGCACGGCCCGCGCGCTCGCTGATGCTGGGGTCGACGTCACCGACGTCGCATCCATCACGGGGTTCGAGGCGATTCTCGGCCATCGCGTCGTCACGCTGCATCCGGCCGTCCACGGCGGGATCCTGGCCGACCTCGATGATCCGACGCATCGCGCCGACCTCGCACGGCTCGGCATCGAGCCGATTTCGCTCGTGGTCGTGAACCTCTATCCGTTCTCTTCCCAACCGTCGATCGAACTCATCGACGTAGGTGGTCCGGCCATGGTTCGTGGTGCGGCCAAGAATCACGCGCACGTCGCGGTGGTCGTTCGTCCGAGTGACTACGAACGCGTCGCGGCCGAGATCACCGCGAACGGATCGGTGAGCGCGGTCACGCGGCGTGAATTGGCTGTCGTCGCCTTCCGCGCCACGGCCGAATACGACGCGGCGATCGCGACGTGGATGTCGGACGGCGGACAACTTCCCGCTGCGCTCGTTCTGTCGGCCGAGAAAGTGCAGGAACTCCGTTACGGCGAGAACCCACACCAGGCTGGGGCGCGGTATCGATCGGCCGGTGAGCACAGTTGGTGGGACGATTCGGTGCAACACGGTGGCAAGGAGCTCAGCTACCTGAATGTGTACGACACCGAAGCGGCCTGGTCGCTCGTGCATCGGTTCGATTCGCCGGCCTGTGTGATCGTGAAGCACGCCAACCCGTGTGGTGTGGCGGTGGTCGAGGGCCCCGACGCAGCCATCGTCGATGCGTATCGAGCCGCCAACGAGTGCGACCCGGTGAGCGCTTTCGGGGGAATCGTGGCCGTCAATCGCCCGGTCACCGCCGCCATGGCCACTGCGCTGGCGCCGGTGTTCACCGAAGTGGTGGTGGCACCGTCATTCGTCGCCGATGCGCTGGCCTTACTCGGCGAGAAGAAGAACTTGCGAACTATCAGTGGTCCGGCGCCGTACGGTCGAGGCCTCGACGTGAGGTCGATCGACGGTGGATTCCTCGTGCAGACATCCGATGTGGTGAGCATCGATCACGGTGCGTGGCGTGTGGTCACTACGGCTCAACCATCACCGTCGCAATGGCGCGACATCGACGTGGCGTGGCAGGTCGTATCGGCTGTGAGTTCGAACGCCATCGTGTTGGTGAACGGCGGATGCGCGGTTGGAATCGGAGCAGGTCAGCAGAACCGGCTCGACTCGGCGCGTATCGCGGTCGAACGCGCGGCCTCACGTGCGAAGGGTTCGGTCTGCGCGAGTGATGCTTTCTTCCCGTTCCGCGACGGACTCGATGCGGTGGCCGCGGCCGGGGCCACGTGTGTGATCCAGCCAGGAGGCAGTGTTCGTGACGATGAAGTGATTGCGGCAGCTGACGAACACGGCATCGCCATGATCTTCACCGGCCACCGCCACTTCCGTCACTGATCGACGCGTAGAATTCATCCGTGGCTCGTATCGCTGACCTCATCGCTGCTGGCCGCACGTTCTCGTTCGAGTTCTTTCCGCCCAAGAGCGACATGGCCCAACTCACGCTTGGCCGCACCATCTCCGAACTCGAGTCGCTGTCGCCGAGCTTCGTGAGCATTACGTATGGCGCTGGTGGTAGCACGCGTCAGCGCACACAGCAGTTGGTGCAATGGATCCGACAGGAGACCACCATCAACCCGATGGCCCACCTCACCTGCCAGGGTCACCGCCGTTCTGAAATTGCCGAGATCCTCGACACTTACGCGGCCGCTGAAGTGCAGAACATCCTCGCGCTCGGCGGTGACGCACCGGCCGATGGTTCGGCCGAACCGAGCGACTACACCTATGCCGCCGATCTGCTCGACGACGTCCTGGCCTCCGGTCGGTTCTCCGTCGGCGTTGCGGCCCATCCCGAGGTCCATCCGCGCTCACCGAGCCGCGACTCCGATCGTCAGTTCCTGGCTGAGAAGATGAGACGGGCCGATTTCGCCATCACCCAGTTCTTCTTCGAAGCCGAGGCGTACCTCCGACTCGTCGACGAACTCGCTGCTCTCGGTGTTCACAAACCGGTGATTCCGGGCATCATGCCGGTCACGAACAAGTCGCAGATCGAACGCATGGCGCAGTTGTCGGGTGCGGCGTTCCCGGCGTGGCTCGCCGAGCGTCTGAGCACGGTCGACGATCCTGACGACGTGCGCCAGGTCGGAGTCGATGTGGCCACCGAGTTGTGCGCGCGTCTTCTCGAGGCCGGAGCACCCGGGTTGCACTTCTACACACTCAACCGCAGCACCGCCACCCGAGAGATCTACGCCAACCTCGGCCTGCCGGTGAAGGGTTGACCGCTCGCCGACCACACGGTTCGGCAGACTGAAACACGCATGACCGCGTCGGGCTCTCGTTCGCAGCAGATCAGCCGGGTTCCCTATTTGCCCGGTCTCGACGGCCTCCGCGCACTCGCTGTTCTGGCCGTGATCGTGTATCACGCGAATTCCGACTGGCTCCCCGGTGGTTTTCTCGGTGTCGAAGTCTTCTTCGTCATCAGTGGCTACCTCATCACACTGCTCATCGTCGCCGAGCACGAGCGCACCGATGCGCTCAGCCTGCGCGGATTCTGGGCCCGTCGGGCCCGACGCCTGCTGCCCGCTCTCGTGGTCATGATGTTGTTGCTGGTCGTGTGGACGGCCTTCTTCGAGCGTGACGCACTTGGTGCGTTGCGCGGCGATGTGATCGCGGGAGCGCTGTACGGATCGAACTGGTTCCAGGTCTGGATCGGCGCGGGTTACACGGCCGTCAACGACTTCGCGCCGTTACGCCACCTCTGGTCGCTCGCCGTGGAGGAGCAGTTCTACTTGCTGTGGCCACTCGTGATGGCGGCCATTCTGCGTCGTGGCCGTGGTCGCCTCCCGCGCGTCGCATTGTGGTTTGTTGGTGTGGCGATCTTCGTGTCGCTGCTCATCGCATTGTTCACACCGCGTGGTCCGATCGGACTCTGCTCGGAAACCCCCGACGCCTACTGGATGCTCGGCGACCGTTGCATCAGCAAAGTCGATGCTCTGTATCTGTCGACTCCGAGTCGTTCGACTGGTCTGTTGCTCGGAGCCGCTCTGGCACTGGTGTGGCGACCTTTCGCGCTCCTACGCGGGCCCATGCGCAACAAGGGCAAGTTGATGGATCCGATCGCTGTTCTCGGTTTCGTCGGTCTCGGCTTGCTCGTCACGCGAACACACATCCTCACGTTGCGCGGTGAGGACGGGTTGCACGCGGATCGTCTTTTGTTCTACGGCGGACTTTTCCTCACCGGACTCTTCACAGTGATGCTCATTTCTGCGGTGGCCCACCAGCGGGCCTTCACCGGACGCGCGCTCGGCAACCCGGTTCTGCGCGTCATCGGCGAGCGCTCGTACGGTCTGTACCTCTATCACTGGCCGGTTTTCCAGGCCCTGCGTCACGAAACCGGTGTTCACCTGAAGGTGCACGAGTTCGTGGGTGCTCTCGCGGTCACCGTGCTCATCACCGAGTTCAGTTATCGCGTGATCGAACTTCCCATTCGTGAACGACGCTTCCGCGAGTCGATCACGTCGCTGCTCGAGAGTGGCCCGGGCGCATTGCGCCGACGCGGGGCCTTCGGAGCGCTCGTCGTGGCGGCCGTTGCGGTTCCGGCCTTCTCGGTCGTGAGTCTGGCCGCGGCCGATCTGAAGCCGAATGAGGTGCGCGCATCTCTCGATCAAGCGGCCGGTTCGGTCACTGACGTTCTCGAAGAAGTGGGTGGGCAGGGGACCGGCGATGGATCGAGTGACGCACCGACCACGTCGTTCGTGCCGCCGCGATACGAAGTGTTCGCTCTCGGCGACTCGGTCATGAAAGGCGCTGCGCGGGCAATGGCCGACGAAGGCTGGGTGGTCGATGCCATCGAAGATCGTCAGGGAAAGATCGGTGCCGAGATCTTCGTACAGTTGAGGGATCTCGGAGTCACGATGGACAAGGCCGTGGTGCACCTCGGTACCAACGGTCCGATCAGCCAGGAGACCCTCGACGTTCTCATGAACGCGGTGGCCGACGTTCCACGTGTCGTGGTGCTCACCACCCGGGTCGAACGCGGCTGGACGAACTCGAACAACGCCAAGATTCGCGCTCTGCCCGAGAAGTACCCCAACGTGGTGGTTCTCGACTGGCAGTTGGTGTCCGAACTCTGTCAGGGGGAGTGTTTCGCCGGTGACGGGGTCCATCTCGACCGCGACGGCGTGACGTACTACACCGAGCAGATTCGTCAAGCGCTCGGCTGACTTTCGGGTTGGCCCATGTGCGGGCGTACGATCTCGGCCCATGACTACCCCCGTACGTGTTGCCGTCACCGGAGCTGCTGGCCAGATCGGCTACAGCCTCCTCTTCCGTATCGCCTCGGGCGCCATGCTCGGCCCCGACACCCCGGTGATCCTGCAGTTGCTGGAAATCACTCCGGCCCTCAAGGCCCTCGAGGGCGTGAAGATGGAACTCGACGACTGCGCGTTCCCGTTGCTCGCGGGAGTGGTGGGCACCGATGATGCCGACAAGGCGTTCGGTGATGCCGATGTCGCTCTGCTCGTGGGTGCGATGCCGCGCAAGGCAGGTATGGAGCGCGCCGATCTCCTGAGTGCGAACGGTGGCATCTTCAAGCCGCAGGGTGAAGCTCTCGCGCGGAGCGCAAAGCGTGACGTGAAGGTGCTCGTTGTGGGCAACCCCGCCAACACCAACGCACTCATCGCTCAGCAGAACGCCAAGGGTCTCGACGCCGGACGTTTCACCGCGATGACGCGTCTCGACCACAACCGTGCGGTCACGCAGATCGCGCAGAAGTTGAACCAGCCGGTGACGGCCGTGAAGAAGATGACCATCTGGGGCAACCACAGCGCAACCCAGTACCCCGACTTGTTCCACTGCGAAGTCGGCGGCAAGAACGGGTATCAGGCTGTCAACGATCATGCCTGGGTCGAGGGAACCTTCATCCCCACCGTGGCCAAGCGCGGCGCCGCCATCATCGAGGCTCGTGGCTTGTCGTCGGCGGCTTCGGCGGCCAACGCCGCGGTCGATCACATCCGTTCGTGGCACCTCGGTACCGCTCCTGGCGACTGGGTGAGCATGGCGATCCCGAGCGATGGCAGTTACGGCGTGCCCGAGGGGCTCATCTCGTCGTTCCCGTGCGTGTGCAAGGACGGCCAGTACTCGATCGTCCAGGGTCTCGACATCGACGACTTCAGCCGCGGCAAGATCGACGCATCGAACGCCGAACTGGCCGACGAGCGTCAGGCCGTGCGCGACCTCGGCCTCATCTAGCCGACGTCTCGCTCAGGAGATCGCGACGTCGCACGCGATACGCATCATCTGATCGACGCCCTTCTTCAAGTCGTCGTCGGTGATGCGAACAGGTGATGCATCGGGTGCGAGCACGTCGCTCACTGTCATCATCGCCAGCGCTTCCACGCCCTTGACTGCCGCGATGGTGTAGAGCATCGACGCTTCCATTTCGACGCCGAGATGCTTGAGAGACCTCCAGCGATCGAACGACGTGGTGTCGGGGTCGTAGAACAAACCACTGGTGACCACCGGACCAACGAATACGCGGTCGCTCACCTCGCGGCTGAGTCGGGCCGCCGTTTCCACCAACGCGAATGCCGCGGTGGGTGCGTAACCCTCCATGCCCGCATAGCGAATCGGCGTGCGATCGTCGGCCGACGCCGAGACCGCGATGACCGTGTCGGCCATCTGCAGATGGGTCTGCAGTCCGCCGCAGGTGCCGACGCGAATGAGGCGCGTCGCGCCGAGCATCACGAGTTCTTCGAAGACGATGCCGGCGCTCGGTGTACCCATGCCGGTGCTCTGCACGCTGATGGGCTTTCCTTTGTAAGTACCGGTGTACCCGAGCATGCCGCGCTCCTCGTTGACGCAGCGAGCGCCCGGATCGAAGAACGTCTCGGCGATGTACTTGGCGCGTCGCGGGTCTCCCGGACACAGAACTGCGGATGCATAGTCGCCGTTCTCGGCTCTCAAGTGAATGGGCATGCACCGAGAGTAGGCCATCGCCTCGGGCCGCTACTCTTCGCCCATGACCCCGGCCGAGATGATCGACGGTTCTCGGTACTCGCTGGACGACGATGCACTCGTCGCGTCGTGTCGCACCCAGTTCGGGAGCGAGGGTGTGTGCGTACTGCCGGGTTTCCTCACCGCGGCGGCCGTGAACGTGATGGTCGACGAGGCCCGTCGGCTCGAGTCACTCGCTTTCCGGTCGCATTCGTCGTCCACTCCGTATCTCACGCAACCCGATGCCACGTACCCCGAAGGCCACCCCCAGCGCACCCTCGTGCACAGTCAGGTCGAGGTGGTGGCGTACGACCAATTCCCGACCGACAGTGCGTTGCGTCGCCTGTACGAGTGGGATCCGATGCTCGACTTCGTGCGCCGTTGTTTGGGTCTCGACGTGATGCACCGATACGCCGATCCGTTCGGCGCGCTCAATCTGTCGGTCATGCGCGACGGTGACGCACTGTGTTGGCACTTCGACATGGCCGACTTCGTGGTGTCGCTCGCGTTGCAGTCATCCGATCGAGGCGGCGATTTCGACAACGCGAAGCAACTCCGCACTGCCGACGAGCCGAACTACGACGCAGTGGCGGCCGTCCTCGACGACCGCGCGCCGCACCTCGTGAGAACCGAACCGATGACCCCCGGAACCCTCATGCTGTTCAACGGTCGCTGGAGCATGCACCGCGTCACCACCATCGAAGGTCCGACACCGCGCTACGTGGCGTTGTTGGCGTACGACACCAAACCCGGGACCGATTCGTCCGAGGCACTGAAGTTGTCGCGCTACGGGCGCTTACCCGCCGGAGCCGCGTCGTGAGCACCGTGGAAATCGGCGAGGGATTCAGCGGATCGGGTGCCGACGCCGCGCACATCAATACTCTTCTCGGTCATCGAGATGGCCCGGTGGGCACGGCCTTGGCCACCGCCCTGGCGACACCGACGCCCGGCCACACTCCCTTCCTGTGCGTGTACGAGCCTGGTGTGCCCTGCGAGCCGCCCACGCTGTTCGTGAACAAGGCGTCGATCGCCGGCGACCACCACGGTGAGCTCACGTGGGGCGCCGCTCAGGCCGGTGTGGCCGAGGGAGTGGCGGCCTTCGCCGCCGATCGATTTTCTGCCTCTGACCTGCGGAAATACGCCGTCATCGTGGCGGTGTGGGTGAATCCGCTGGCCCAGAACGCATCGGCGGTGTACCGGAACAACCGGGAAGCGACGCTCACCGCTCTGCGCCAGGGTGGGCAGTCGATGGCGGACGCTGACGTGCCGGCCACGGTGGCTCGCTGGCGGTCGGGGCAGCCCGCCCACAACCCGTATTTCGACCCCCGGTAACACGCCGTCCCGCCCGTGTCGCGGATCGCTCAGGCCCACAGGCTGGGCTTTCGTAAAGTTTCCCCTTGCACATATCGCCTGTGACGAGCCAGAATGACATGGATGTAGTTCCGGCGTCCAGGGGCGTCGGCAAAACGGCCGTCAGGCCGAGATGGCGAGGCAGCCGCATGAGTGAGAACGAGCAGAACTGGCAGGACGAGGCGAACTGCCTCGGCGTCGATCCCGACCTCTTCTTCCCCGAGCGGGGGGCTTCCACCCGCGAGGCCAAGGAGGTCTGCCGCGGCTGCGTCGTTCGCAACGAATGCCTCGAGTACGCGCTCGTCAACGGCGAGAAGTTCGGTATCTGGGGTGGCCTCTCCGAGCGTGAGCGTCGCCGTCTGCGTCGTCAGCGCGCCCAGGCCGGTCGTCGCACCGCCACCGCCTGATCAACGCGCGCGTTCGAGTCGCGCTTCGATCGTTCTGTCCAACGACACGTCGAGCCGTTGCCAACGCTGAACGTCGATTCGTTCGACGATTGCACGTGGAAGCAGGCCCACCAGTTCGGCGCAGTCGGCGCGTACACCATGTGCTTCGCACGACGTGATCACGCGATCGAATGCGACATCGGGGCCCACACGCATCGGTTCGACGAGGTTCATGCTCACTTGAGGACGTCCGTCGAGTACGAGTGGCAGTGTTCTGATGCCGTCTCCGCGGACATCGTCAGCGATTCGTATCAACATGTCGCGATCGACTGATCGATCGAGCCAGACGTTGTAGGCGACGAGCAATTCGCGCGCACCAACGCACACCGAACCGGCTGTGGCGTGTGGTGTGGTCGGTCCGAGATCGGGACGTCGTTCGATCCATGCGGTGCGTCGAATGTCGGGAAGTTGCGTCTCGCCCGATTGAAGTGGCCCGTACACGAACACTGGCAGATGCAACTCGTGGGCGACCCAGTACGCGAACTCGTCGCGGGCACGGCGCGCGTCGTCGATGGTCGAATCATTGAGAGGCACGAACGGCACGACGTCAACCACTCCGAGTCGTGGGTGAACACCGTCGTGCGTATGAATCGTGAGCAACTCGACAGCCGCGCGCGTGAGACGGCGCGGAGCGTCCTCACCCACGAGTGTGAACACACTGCGATGGTGATGAGCATCGGAGTGACGGTCGAGCAGATCGTGACCGCAGGCGGCTTCGAGTCGGGCCAGGACCTCGCTGTCGCGGCCCTCGCTCACGTTCACCACGCATTCGAGCACGGGGTCACTTTGCCAGGCCGCGCGCGGGCCAGGAGCGACAGGGCGGGGTGGGAAACCGTCCGGGCGCCGAGGAAACCTTCGGCTGGGGCAGTGCTAGCCTGACCCCATGTTCGCTGGCTTGTTTGATGGACCCGAAGTGATCGTGGTTCTCGTGGTGATCCTCGTGCTCTTCGGTGGATCGCAGATCCCCAAGTTGGCGCGCAATCTGGGTCAGGCCCAGAAGGAGTTCAAGAAGGGCTTGGCCGACGGCTCGAAGCCCGACTCCGATCAGCCCGCCGACAAGTAGTCGGCCGGTATCGAACACGGCCTCGAGGGCCGTGAAGTACGGCGTCAGGCCGTGTGCAGCGTGAGGCGTCGACGCTTGGCGATGCGGCGTCGCTCGCGCTCGGAGCAACCTCCCCACACACCGTGATCGATGTGGTTTTCGAGGGCGTACTCGAGGCACGGAGCGCTGACCGGACAGGTGGCGCAGATCTTGCGTGCCCGGTCGACTCCGACGCCATCGCTCGGGAAGAACATGTTGGGCGGGTACGCACGACAGGCACCCCGCGCCATCCAGGCGGTCGCGGAGTCCTCGTCGATGAGGTGTTCGAGGCCGTTGGTCTCAGTCATTTCGTTGTCTCCTTGTGCGAAGTTGGTTTCCGCCCGCTTCGCCCGCTGAGAAGCCGTTCGATCGGCTCCGAGGGTTTTGACGTTCTCCCTCGGCCCCGAGTTCCCGGCCACGGCCAGTCAAGCAGTCGGATGTGTCGGGTTCCAGTCAGGACGCCCTGAACAGGACGTTTGTGTCCGTTTCCACATCCCGAGCCCGCCGGTAGCGTGTTCGCGACCTGCACTTTTGTGAAGGCCCGAAGGAGAACCGATGTCCGACGTCCAAGTGACCAACGAACCGCCCCGAGCCCACGTCCGCGTGGTGTTCCTCGGCCCGGTGTCGCCGCACTGGGACGTGGTGGGCGATTACGGCGATCGCGCCCTGGTGGAGGAGTTCCGTACCCGGGCTCTGGCTCGCCTGGTGCTGTTGCCGTACAACGACCCGCAGTTCAAGCGCAATCGCGAGCGCATCATGCGCGATGCCGAGCGCGAGAACATCACGGTCGAGTGGGATCTCGGCTTCGACGAAGAAGCCGTCTGAGGGTTGGCGCACGCTCGGTGCGCTGAATTTCTGGTGAACCGCCTGTCTGCCGGGCACGCCTGTTCGGCTTCGACCGTACGCTGATCACATGGACGCGGGGTCACCTGATCGCTTCGTCAACCGCGAACTGAGCTGGCTCGACTTCAACGAGCGCGTTCTGAGCATGTCCACCGAACCCGGTGTGCCACTGCTCGAGCGGGCCAAGTTCCTCGCCATCTTCGCGTCCAACCTCGACGAGTTCTTTCAGGTTCGGGTGGCCGCCATGCGCGATCAGCAGGCGGCGGGCGTGTCGGTTCCGTTGCCCGATGGACTCACCCCATCGCGTCAACTCGATCGTGTGGTGCTGCGTGTGGCCGAGTTGGCGGCGCGTCAGCAGTCGATCTTCCTCGAACACGTCGAGCCGGCCCTGCGTTCGCACGGCATCGCGATCTGCACGTGGGCCGATCTCACCGAATCCGAGCGAGCATTCGCGCGCGATTACTACGACGAGCGAATATTCCCAGTTCTCACACCGCTCGCGGTCGACCCGGCTCACCCGTTCCCGTACGTGTCGAATCTGGCTCTCAGTCTCGCGGTGATGGTGCGTGATCCACAGACCGGTGACGAGCGCTTCGCCCGCGTGAAAGTACCGACGGTGTTTCCGCGCCTGCTCGCGTTGCCCGGTGGCGAACGCTTCGTTCCCGTCGACGTGATCATCGAGACACACATCGGTTCGTTGTTCCCCGGAATGGAAATCGCCGACGCGGTCGCCTTTCGCGTCACTCGCAACACCGACCTGACGCTCGAGGACGAAGACGCCGACGATCTGTTGGCTGCGGTCGAAACCGAGTTGCGTCGCCGCCGTTTCGGTCGGGCCGTTCGCCTCGAAGTCGAAGAGAGCGCGTCGCCCGCCGTGGTCGACTTGTTGCTCGACGAACTCGAATTGCATCGCGACGACGTCACGTGGGTGCGCGGTCCCCTCGATCTGACCTGTTTGTGGCAGGTGCACGCCATCGACCGACCCGATCTGAAGGATGATCCGTGGGTTCCGGTCACGGCCGGTCGCCTCGCCGCCGCCGAGAACGACGAGCGTTCGATCTTTTCTGTAGTTCGCGAGCGAGCGCTCCTCGTCCATCATCCCTACGAGAGTTTCGCGAGTTCGGTCGAAGAGTTCCTATCGCAGGCCGCCGACGACCCACGTGTGCAGAGCATCAAGATGACCCTGTACCGCACGAGTGGCGACAGCCCGATCGCGCGACACCTCATCCGTGCTGCCGAACGTGGTGTGCAGGTCGCCGTGTTGGTCGAGTTGAAGGCGCGTTTCGACGAAGCTGTGAACGTCACATGGGCCAAAGCCTTCGAACGCGCGGGTGTGCACGTCGTGTACGGACTCGTGGGTTTGAAGACGCACGCGAAGTGCGCCATGGTCGTCCGCGAGGACGCCGATGGTCTGCGCCGCTACGTGCATCTCGGCACCGGTAACTACAACTCACGCACATCGCGCCTGTACGAAGACCTCGGCTACATCACGTGCGAACCCGACATCACCGCCGATGCTGCGCAGCTCTTCAATCACCTCACTGGCTACAGCCGCGACGTGAAGTACCGCCGTCTCGTGGTGGCGCCCGAAGATCTCCGACCTCGTCTCGTCGAACTGATCCGCCGCGAAGGTGAGATGGGGGAGCGGGGTCATGTCACTCTGAAGGCCAATTCGGTCGCCGACCCGGGCATCATCGACGAGTTGTACGCCGCCAGTCAGAAGGGTGCGCGTATCGATCTCGTGGTGCGCGGTATCTGCTGCTTGCGGGTCGGGGTGCCGGGTCTGTCGGAGAACATTCGCGTTCGATCGGTGTTGGGCCGTTACCTCGAGCACTCGCGCATCTACCGCTTCGCCAATGCACAGGGTGAGGGCCAGCCTCTGCACCTCATCGGGTCGGCCGATCTCATGGGCCGCAACCTCGACCGCCGTGTGGAGGTCTTGACCCCGCTCACCAATCCGCGCCACCAGGAATGGCTCGACCACACCCTGGCCGTCCTCCTCGATCCACAGGCCCCGGCGTTCGATCTGCAGCCCGACGGCACGTGGAAGCGGGTCGGGCCAGCCGATTTCGAACCCCATCCTCAGCGACGGATGTACGAGTGGGCGTCCCACCAGCAGACCCGTCGCGGGCGTCGACCCGGCTGATCGACGTCACGAATTATCGGTTAGTTCACCCTTCGTTCACCTCGACCTCAGGTGAACGAAAGATGGCCTCTCTACGGTTCGAGTGTCTCGGAATTCGAGACCCCCCTCTTGACCAAGGAGAGTTCATGAACCGTAAGCGTTGGACTGCGGTGGCCGCACTGGCCGTCGTCCTCCCCCTCGCTGCTTGTGGCAGCGACGACAATTCGAGCGAGCCGGCTCAGACGGCCGCTCCCGAAACGACTGCTGCAGGCGAGACGACCGCCGCACCCGACTCGGGTCTCGAAGGGTCGATCTTCATCTCCGGCTCGTCGACCGTCGAGCCGATCACGGCGGCCGTGGCCAAGCTGTTCAGCGACGCCAATCCGAACGTGGCCATCCAGGTGGAAGGACCCGGAACCGGTGACGGTTTCGCCAAGTTCTGCGCCGGAGAAACCGACATCTCGAACGCGTCGCGCAAGATCAAGGACGAAGAAGCCGCTACCTGTGCCGATGCCGGCATCGAGTACGTCGAGTTGAAGGTTGCGATCGACGGCCTCTCGGTCATCACCTCGGCCAAGAACACTGCGGTCGAATGCCTCAGCTTCACCGACCTGTGGGCGCTGCTCGGTCCCGACGCGACCGGCCGCAACAACTGGAAGGACGCGAGCGATGCGGCTGTCGAACTCGACAGCACACTGGCCGGCAAGTTCGGCAAGATCCACGCTCCGTATCCGGATGCACCCCTCACCGTCACTGCACCTGGTGAAGAGTCCGGAACCTTCGACTCGTTCGTCGAGATTGTGTTCGGAAAGATCGCCAAGGAACTCGGTGTCGAGGACGACGCCCCGCGTCCTGACTACACCGCCAGCCCGAACGACAACGTGATCATCGAGGGCATCGCCGCCAACGACACGTCGCTCGGCTGGGTGGGTTTCGCGTTCGTGGAAGAGAACCTGTCGGTCGTGAAGCCGTTGCAGGTCGACGGCGGCAAGGGCTGCATCGAGCCGACCGCTGACTCGATCGCCGCCGGCGAGTACCCGATCGCTCGCGGTCTGTACATCTACGTGAGCAAGAACAAGCTGGCCGAGAGCCCCGCTCTCGAGGCCTTCGTGGACTTCTACCTCACTGACGAGGGCATGAGCGTCATCGGCACCGGTGAGGGCCAGGTTCCCTACGTCGCTCTCGCGTCGGCTGATCTCGAAGAGTCCCGCGCCGCCTGGGCCGCCCGCTGATCAGCCACTTCATTGACACCGATTTCTTCCTCCCCCTCGAAATCAGGTGACCAGGACGTGTGCCGCCCCCTCGGGGGCGGCACACGTCCGTTTTTCTCCCAGCGACTAGGTTTCGCACGACTCGTGTCGTCCGAGAACGGGGTGTCTGAATCGTGAGTGTGCCGGTCAATCAGTGGGATGTCACGTCGCTGAGGCTCGCGCCGTCGCGTCGGCGAGCCGATGCGCGAATGCGGGCCGTCTTCGTGTCGGCAGCGTCGGTCACGCTCGTCGTGTCGATCCTGATCATCTACACCCTGTTCAAGGACGCGTGGGGCTTCTTCATCGACGTTCCCAAGGGCGACCTGTGGAACATCGGGTGGTTCCCCCGTCGAGGAATCTTCGACATCAAGACGTTGATTCTCGGCACGCTCATGGTCACCGGCATCGCGATGTTGATCGCGGTGCCACTCGGTCTCGGTGTGGCGATCTACCTCTCCGAGTTCGCGGCCCCGCGAGTTCGTCGAGTTCTGAAGCCGATCATCGAAGTTCTGGCCGGAATTCCGAGCGTCGTCCTCGGATACTTCGCCATCTCCTTCATCAATCCGAACATCATCACGTCGTTGGTGGGGGGCTCGAACAAGGCGTTCAACATCGCGTCGGCTGGTGTCGCCGTCGGCATCCTCACCATTCCCATCATCGCGTCCGTCTCCGAAGACGCTCTGCGCGCAGTTCCGATGGCCCTGCGCGAGGCGTCGTACGGCCTTGGTGCGCGTCGCGTGTCCACCACGTTCCGTGTGGTGTTCCCGGCTGCGATTTCTGGGATCGTGGCGGCGCTCATCCTCGGAATTTCCCGAGCGATCGGCGAAACCATGGTGGTGGCCATCGCGGCCGGCGCGGTTGGCGGTGGACTCTTCTCCACCGACCCGTTCCAACCCGGGCAGACCATGACCGCGGCCATGGCCGCTCTCGGTTTCGGAAGTGATCAGGTCGCCGGTAGCGGCCTGGCGTTCCAGAGCCTCTTCTTCATCGGGTTCCTGCTCTTCGTCATCACGCTCGTTCTGAACATGATCGGTGATCGCCTCGTGCGCAAGGTTCGCGAGGAGTACTGAGATGAGTATCGCGACTCCCGACCGATTCGGTGCTCAGAGCGCCGCCTCTTTGACCGAACGACTCACTGGTGCGCGTCGTGACGTCCGCGGCCGCATTGTCGAGTGGATCCTGCTCTCGGCGCTCGCCTTGTCACTCCTGATCCTCGTTGCGCTCGTCGTCAACTTGGTCGATCGCGCCTGGCCGGTTCTCAACAATCGTCTCGGCGACTTTCTGAGTTCGGGCCTCGACGCGTCGAACGCAGCCGAGGCCGGTGTCTGGCAGGCGATTCGAGGCACCCTGACGCTGGCGATCATCGTCGCCCTCGTCGCGTTCCCACTCGGCATTGCCTGTGCGATCTACCTCGAGGAGTACGCGGGTCAATCACGTATCGCTCGTCTGATCCGCATCAACGTGCGAAACCTCGCTGGAGTTCCGTCCATCGTGTACGGGATCCTCGGGCTCACCATTTTCGTGAAGTTCGCGGGTGGGGTCACCGGCGGTCGAACGGTCATCGCGGGTGGACTCACTCTGGCCACGCTCGTTCTGCCCGTTGTGATCATCACGGCGTCCGAAGCGTTGCGCGCCGTCCCGCAGTCGATTCGCGAAGGCGCCTTGGGCGTCGGAGCCACCAAGTGGGAGACCGTGCGGTCGCACGTTCTCCCGTCGGCCGCTCCCGGAATCCTCACCGGCACCGTTCTCGCTTTGTCGCGGGCGGCTGGAGAAGCAGCTCCGCTTCTCTTGGTCGGTGGAATCACCGGACTTCTTCGCACCGGAAATCTCAGTCTTTGGGAACAGATCACCGAGGGCGGATTCACGTCCATGCCGGTGGCGATCTTTTCCTACGCCCGCCAGACCGGCACCGACTTCCAGGCCGTCACCGGAGCCGCCTCCTTGATCCTGTTGATCCTCGTGATCGTCATCAATGGATTGGCGATCTGGCTTCGTAACCGATTCGAGAGGAGATGGTGATGGTGCAGGAACTGCGTGTTGGCGCGATCGAAAGGGATAGAAAGGTGAACATGAGCGAGCCGGCCGAGACCGAACAGGTGCCGGTCTTCCGGACCAAGGATCTCGCCGTGTACTACGGCGACTTCCGCGCGGTGCGCGACGTGAACCTCGAAGTTCGAGGTCAGGAGATCACGGCTTTCATCGGACCATCGGGCTGCGGCAAGTCCACTGTGTTGCGCTGCTTCGACCGCATGAACGACCTCATTCCCTCGGCACGGGTCGAAGGAACTGTCGAGTACCACGGCATCGACTTGTACGACAAAGCCGTCGACGCCGTCGAAGTTCGTCGCCGGGTCGGCATGGTGTTCCAGAAGCCCAACCCGTTTCCCAAGAGCATCTACGACAACTTGGCCTTCGGGCCGCGCCTCAACGGCATCAAGAAGAAGAACGAACTCGACGACATCGTCGAGTCGTCGCTGAAGCGGGCCGCACTTTGGGACGAAGTGAAGGATCGCCTGAAGGCGTCGGCGATGGGCCTCTCCGGCGGACAGCAGCAGCGCTTGTGCATCGCGCGTTGTATCGCCGTCGAACCCGACGTCATCTTGATGGACGAGCCGTGCTCGGCGCTCGACCCCATCGCCACCGCGCGAATCGAAGACTTGATGCAGGAGATCAAGCGCGACTTCACGATCATCATCGTGACGCACAACATGCAGCAGGCCGCCCGAGTCTCCGATCGCACCGCGTTCTTCACCACCGAGGTGAATCCCGAGAGCGACCGTCGTACCGGTGTCCTCGTCGAGTTCGATCTCACTCAGAAGATGTTCTCGCGTCCCTCCGATGAGCGGACCGAGGCGTACGTGACCGGAAGGTTCGGGTGACGTGAATGCCCACTGAGGAAGCACGCAAGAACTTTCACCGCGAGCTCGACGACGTTCGTCAGGAACTCGTGCGGATCTCGGCGTCGATCGTCGAGAGCATTCCGCGTGCCACCACGATCCTGCTCGACCAGAACTTGGTCGACGCCGAGAAGATGATCCTCGCCGACGACGAAGTCGATGCACGGACCCTCGAGATCGAAGAGCACTGCATCCAAATTCTCGCCCTTCAGGCACCGGTCGCCGGCGAACTTCGTCGAGTGGTGGCGGCTCTCAAGATCTGCGCCGAACTCGAACGGTCGGCCGACCTCGCCGTGAACATCTGCAAGGCTGCACGACGCATCCACGGGCACGAGTTCGACCCGCGTCTCCGTACTCTGGTGCTGAAGATGTCCGATCAGGCTCGTCTGCTGTTCAGCGAAGCCACCAGTGCGTATGCGGCGGTCGACTCGGCGCGGGCGGCCGCGATCGACGACATGGACTCGTTTCTCGACGGTCTTCACCGCCAATTCATCCAAGCGATTCTCGAGTCGCACGCCGCGGGACGGATCGATCTCCAGGTGGCGATTCAGTTGGCGGTCGTTGCGCGCTTCTACGAACGGATCGGCGATCACGCCGTCAACATGGGTGAGAAGGTTCGCTACGAGGCGACGGGTTGGGTGCCCGAACAGTCCGGAGCCGAGCGGCATCGTCGCCGATTGGTCGATCCGACTCCCGTCGGAGGAATCGGTCGGGCGGTTCCGGGGACCGACGGCGAGTGACGTTGTTCGGGAGGCATTCACTTCCCGTTCACCTCACTTCGACTCGTTCGTCACGTTGTTCGCCTAGTTTTCGCGATGTTGACCAGCACACCGACCCTCGTCTGCTCCTTCAGGATCTGAATCGACCATGAGCCGGTCCGCCGTCGAGAGACTCGCCGAACTTCGCCTCGAGACACTTCAACTCGCTGCGCGGATCATCGAGTCGATTCCTCGGAGCACGAACATTCTGCTGGAGCAGGATCTGGAAGGAGCTGAGTACCAGATCCTGTCCGATGACGAATTCGATGCTCGCACTCTCGACCTCGAGGAGAACAGCATCGTTCTGATGGCGCTGCAGGCACCGGTTGCGACCGATCTTCGTCGGGCCGTCGTCATCATGAAGCTGTCAGCCGAACTCGAGCGCACCGCCGACCTCGTGGCGAACCTCTGCAAAGTGAGTCGCCGAATTCACGGTCAGGTTCTCGACGAGCGGCTGCGCTTGCTCATCAGAATGATGGGAGATCATGCTCGCCAGCAGATGCAAGTCGCCGTGGAGGCCTACGCGAACGAGGACTTGGCAACCGCCGCCTCGGTTCGATTGCTCGATGAGCGACTCGACGATCTGCAGACACGATTCATCCAAACCATCTTCGAGTGCAGCGGCGACGCGTGCCTCGAATTGCCGGTGGCGATCCAGATGGCCATCACCGCTCGCTTCTACGAGCGAATCGGGGATCACGCCGTGAACATCGCCGATCTCGTCGAATTCCTGGTGACTGGAACCAAGCCAGCGGCACGTCCGCGCACGAGAGACGTGTCGACGCCGACGCCGGTCGGGGGCGAGTAGGCGTGTCGTTCGTCCTCGGTGTTGTCATCGGCGTGGTGATCACGACAGCGGTCCTCGTTCCCGTGTTGCGCTCACGGTCGGACAGCCGTATTCGCTCCGTCGAACTGACCGCATCCGAACGGACCAACGATGCGGTCGCACGATTCGAGAACACCTCGTCGCTCATCCGAACCGCTCTCGATTCTCTCACAGTTGGCGTCGTCGTGGCATCAGCCGAAGGTGAGGTTCTGTTCCGCAACCGAGTGGCATCGGGGTTGACTGGTGCACTTCACGCCGACGTACTCGTCGATGAAGCGATCGACGTTCACCTTCGTGGTGCGTTGTCGGGTGAGAACCGACGTCAGGTGATCGAGTTGTTCGGTCCTCCGAGCCGGGTGGTTCTCGTCGCCGCGTACCCCATCGACGAAGGTGGTGCCCTCGCAACGATCGAAGACATCACCGAGCGCTCTCGCCTCGACGCCGTGCGCACCGACTTCGTGGCCAACATCAGTCACGAACTGAAGACACCCGTCGGGGCGTTGGCCGTTCTCGCCGAAGCGCTTGCCGACGAGACCGAGCCCGAAGTCATCCGTCGGTTGTCGCTCAAGATGGTCGAGGAGTCGATTCGAGCCGGCCGCACCATCGATGACCTGCTCGAGTTGTCGAGGATCGAACTGGGCGGCGAGGCGCTCAAGGAGGCGGTTGCGGTCGGCCTGGTGATCGCCGAGGCCGTCGATCGAGTACGAACTCTCGCCGATCGACGTGGAGTGGTGCTGCGAGTCGTCGAGCCTGGTGACCGCCTCAAAGTTCTCGGTGACCGTCGTCAGATCGTGTCGGCTCTTGGCAACCTGGTGGAGAACGCGATCAAGTATTCGGAGTCGGGCAAACTTGTCGAGGTGTCGGCGAGCACCGACGGATTGAACGTCGACATGCGTGTACGAGACGAGGGAATGGGAATTCCTACTCGCGATCTCGATCGAATCTTCGAGCGCTTCTACCGCGTCGATCGCGCCCGTTCTCGTGAAACTGGGGGCACCGGCCTCGGTCTCGCCATCGTCCGGCACGTCGCCACCAACCACGGAGGAGACGTTCTCGTCAGCAGTGTCGAGGGCGAGGGCTCCACGTTCACATTGCGCATTCCGGCCGCCCCCGGTCTGGCCGTCGCTTCTCCGTTTTCCGAAGCCGGCTGAGAGAGGACTCGACGATGGCAGTTCAAACGGTTCTTCTGGTCGAGGACGAAGAGAGCTTCGTCGAAGCACTCACCGTGGGCCTGAGTCGTGAGGGCTTTCGCGTGGTCGTCGCCCGTGACGGAGTCGAAGCGCTCACGAAGTTCGACGAGTCGCGTCCTGATGTCGTTCTGCTCGATGTGATGCTGCCCAAGATGTCGGGCATCGACGTGTGTCGGCAGCTACGCAAGCGGACGAGAGTGCCCATCATCATGGTGACCGCCAAGGGTGCCGAGATCGACACCGTCGTCGGACTCGAGGTCGGAGCCGACGATTACGTCACCAAGCCGTATCGCATGCGCGAACTGGTGGCTCGCATGCGAGCCGTGATGCGCCGAATTCCTGATGAGGCTTCGCCCGACGAAGCAGACACGATGCCCGGCGGTCTGACCGTCGGTGACGTGTCGCTCGACCCGGACGAACATCGAGTGCAGGTACGAGGTGAGTCCGTCACCATGCCCCTCAAGGAGTTTGAACTCCTTCACCTGCTTCTGGCCAACGCTGGTCGCGTGGTGTCACGAGAGAACATCATCGATCGGATCTGGGGGATGGACTACGTGGGCGACACCAAGACGCTCGACGTGCACATCAAACGACTGCGCTCGAAGATCGAATCCGATCCGTCGAACCCCACGCGCATCGTCACGATTCGCGGCCTCGGCTACAAGTTCGACAAACCGCGCTGACGTGTCCTCGGGCGGTCGGCGCTCGGAACCTAACATCGTGCCGTGAGTGACGAGCCGCTGCTTCCCGGTCGAGGGCGCGGTAAGTCGTACGTTCCTCCCAAGCACCAGCACCGTGTCGTGGGATCACCGTTCACTCGGTTGGTGAGGGTGCATGCCTTGATGGCGGCCGGTGAGGCATCGATGGCGGTGGCACTCGCCGACTCTCTTTTCCTGTCGATCACACCTGGTGAAGCCCGCAGTCGCGTGATCCTCTTCCTCGCGGTGTCGTTCGCTCCGTTCGTGGTACTCGGTCGGTTCATCGGCCCGGTGATCGACCGGATGCCCGGTGGCCGTCGTCTTCTGGTGACACTCATCGCGGCGTTGCGCGCCGTGGTGATGGTGCTGATGGTGTGGCAACTCGATTCTCTGTTCTTGTTCCCGCTGGCGTTCTTGGCCATGGTGCTCAACAAGACGTACGGCGTGTCGAAGTCGGCCATGCTTCCGTCGCTCACTCGAACCGAAGCCGACCTGGTGGAGGCCAACGCCAAGTTGGGAGTCACGGCCGGCATCGTGGGCTTCCTCGCCGCCGTGCCGGCCGGTGTGCTCAGTCTGATCTCGGCTCAGACCACACTCATGTTCGGTGCCGTCGTGTTCGTGCTGGCCACGACTCAGGCTCTGCGTCTGCCGAAGAGGACAGTCGCCCGTGAGGATCCGGCCGAACTCGAGATTGTCGAACTTCGCCAAGTGGGTGTGATCGTCGCGTCCACGGCCCAAGGTCTCATTCGCGCGTCGGTGGGCTTCCTCTTCTTCCATTTGGCTTTCTGGTTCGCCGACCCGCAACGGTCGCAGGTGGTGGGTTTGTCGGAGAACGGGCTCTGGCGAAAGACCGAGTACCACTTCGGCCCTCAGTTCGGCACGTTCTGGTTCGGTGTGGCGGTGTCACTGGCCGCCATCGGAACCCTGCTCGGCAATTTGAGTGCGAAGTCGATGCGACGTTTCCCGCGTGTCGAGTCGTTGCTCATCGTGGGTTTGACGATCATCGGTGTCGCTGGTGTCTTCGCCGCCGTACTTCCCACCACCTTGGTCGCGTTGCTCGCGGCGGCGTTGGTGAACTTCGCCGCCGCGATCGGCAACATGGCGTTCGAGACCATCGTGCAGCGCGACGCGCCCGATGCGAATCGAGGACGCGCGCTGGCCAACTTCGCCACCCGTTTCCAGTTGATGTGGGTGGGGGCCGGGCTCGTGCCGGTGGTCCTCGATCTCCCGGGCGTCGTCGGCTTCGCCGTGGTCGGCGGTATCGGTTTCGCTGGTGCGTCGGCCTACTGGTTCAGCCTGTCGCAGTTGGCCAAGGGTTCGGTGGAGGTTCCGAAGTTGCGCAATTACGTTCGCCGGCGGTTCACGCCGGAGGACTGACATCGAGGCGAGCCAACCACAGGCCCGGAGCGTCGAATTCGGCTACGGTGGG
>Ga0315902_10003415_pt1 | contig 23803 bp, 15 predicted proteins | sample LakEriMetagenome_9_FD_203523 | JGI IMG/M metagenome (GOLD analysis project Ga0315902, IMG submission 203523) | Freshwater fungal communities from buoy surface, Lake Erie, Ohio, United States - Buoy 12 MA117 | ecosystem: Environmental > Aquatic > Freshwater > Lake > Lake biofilm | place: USA... | reverse complement strand
CATGCTGGGACCCAACGGAGCCGGCAAAACAACCCTTATTCGTATGATGACCACCATCACCCGACCCGATTCGGGCAGTATTCAGTATAATGGACAAACACTTTCAGAAGATCATGCGGCGAAAATGGGTTACATGCCGGAAGAAAGGGGGTTATACAAAAAAATGTCGGTGATGGAGCAGCTTCTCTTTTTTGCCGAACTGAAAGGCGTAACACCACGCAATGCCAGAAATCGGGCCGAGGTTTGGCTGAAAAGGCTCGACATGCATTCATGGGCTCACAAAAAACTGGAAGAATTGAGCAAAGGCATGGCTCAAAAGGTGCAATTCCTGTGCACCGTTTTGCATGAACCGGAATTCATCATACTCGACGAACCATTCAGCGGATTTGACCCTGTAAATGCCGATTTGGTAAAAGAACTGATTCTGGAAATGAACCGCAATGGCGCCACCATTTTATTCAGCACCCACCGCATGGACAATGTGGAGGAACTGTGCAGTCACATTTGCATTATCAACAAGGGCAACAAAGTGCTTGACGGAGAAACAGGAGGTCTGCGCCGCAAAATGTTTCAACACGAATATCAGGCCGGATACCTGGCTCCCCGCGATTTTTCCGGTAAAAACATTCAACCCTATTCGGAAGAAAAAACTTCGGACGGGCGATACATCTACCATTTTAAATTTGAAAACCAGGATGCTTCGTCGCTGCTGCAAATGTGCGCAGAAATGGGCGGACTCATCCATTTTACCGAATCACTGCCTACCATGCACCAAATTTTTGTAAGCACAGTAAAGGAGGGCGAAAGCCATGCGTAAAATCATCGTCATTCTCAAGCGCGAATACTTTACCCGGGTGAAGAACAAAACCTTCATCATCATGACATTTCTTGCGCCCCTGCTCATTGCTGCATTTTACGCCGCCGTTTTTTATGTAGCCACCCGCGATGCAAATGACAAAGAAGCCCGGAAAGTTCTATGCATTGATGAAAGCGGCTTTTTTGCACCGCGTCTCGACAGCATTTCAAATTACCATTTTGAAAGCTATTCCAAGGGAAGTGAACGGGCATTGACTGAGGTAAAAAACAATCAGGCCTATGCCATACTGGAAATAAAGGACCGAGATTTTAATCGCCTCGATAGCGTTAAGTGGATTTCGGAGCAAACTCCCAGTCTGATGCAGTCTGAAATGATTAGCAACAAACTGGCGGGGCTGGTGTATAAGGAACGCCTGCAAAAACTGGGCATGCGAAAATCAACCATCGACAGTCTTAGTCCAAAAACAAGCCTAAAAATGGTAGAAATGAGCAAATCGGGTGAACTGAAAAGTAGCAGTACCGGTCTGAACAGCATTGTGGGTATGGGTTTGGCCATTGTCATTTACATTTTCATTTTCCTTTATGGCAGCATGGTGATGCGCAGTGCCATGGAAGAAAAAACCAACCGCATTGTTGAGGTGATGGTGAGCAGCGTAAAACCATTTCAAATGATGCTGGGAAAAATTATAGGCGTGGCATTGGTGGGGCTAACCCAGTTTGCCGCCTGGATTTTGCTCAGTGTTGTTCTCATCATTGGGGTAACAGCCACCATAGGTAGCAATGCCGTAAAAAATGCCCCTGCGGGAATGGGAACGACCGCGCAGGAAAAAGCCATGGAACAAGCCGCCGGTCAAATGAACGACGGAATTATGGGTGCTGTGGCCAACCTGCCCTACGGACAAATTCTAACCGTTTTTGTGTTATTTTTTCTGGGTGGATACCTTTTGTATGGCAGTTTCTTCGCGGCTATTGGAAGTGCGGTGAATCAGGATACCGATGTGCAACAGTTTATGGCTCCGGTGAGTATGCCTCTTGTTTTTGGAATCATCATAGCACAAAGCGTGGTTTTTCAAAACCCCAATGGTTCTCTGGCCAAAATTTTCAGCATGATTCCATTTACTTCTCCCGTGGTGATGATGGTGAGGGCGCCGTTTGGAGTGCCCTGGTCTGAAATACTAATTTCAGGACTTATACTCACTGCCACCTTTTTGCTCATGGTATGGATCAGCGGCAGAATTTACAGGGTTGGCGTGCTGATGTATGGCAAAAAGCCCACCTGGAAAGAGCTGGGAAAATGGGTATTCAGCAAATCTTAACGAACGAAACGAAGAAAAGTACCGGTGGGCAGCAAACAACCCGAACGATCTTTTAACAGCAAATCCCCGCTTTCATAATGGGTAACACCAAAATGCTTGGTCACCAGATTTTCAGTAATGATGGGAGAAAAACCCATACTGTACAGGTTGATGATGAAAAATGCATTCTGTTTTTCAAGAAGATCAGCGCACATTGAAAGCAACTCGTTGATTTGCTTTTCAAGCACCCATTTTTCGCCGTCGGGGCCGCGGCCGTAGGCAGGCGGATCGAGAATGAGGCCGTGGTAAGTTTTGCCCCTTTTCAACTCTCTTTGCACAAACTTGAAAGCGTCTTCCACCACCCAGCGAATGTCATTCAGTGCTGACGATTCCATGTTTTCACGGCTCCAGTTCACCACCTGCCTTACACTGTCAACATGGGTAACATCGGCACCGGCGGCTTTGGCCGCCAAAGAAGCCCCGCCTGTATAGGCAAACAAGTTTAAAATGCGGGGTTGTTGCACCTTCATTTGCCCCAGACTTTTGGCTATATACTCCCAGTTTTCGGCTTGTTCGGGAAAAATGCCTACATGTTTAAAAGAGGTTAACGCCAAGCGCATGCTGAACCTGAGTTTGGCTGATTTGTATTCAATCATCCAGCGGTCGGGCATGCCCGCTTTTAACTGCCAGTTTCCCTGATCGGCATCTTTGTCGTTTTTTCTAAAGAATGAGGCATGACTTAGCTTTTGCCAATCCTGCTCCGATAATGATTTATCCCAAATGGCCTGCGGTTCAGGACGGCGCAGAATATATTTACCAAACCTCTCCAATTTTTCAAAACCACCGGTATCAATGAGTTCGTAATCGGGGAGAATGGCGGGAATAATGCGCAGACCTGACATCAACGGATCCGAATCTGCCCCGTGTTAGTTGTTTGGATTAACGGGAGGAGCCTTCGCTTCCGGCTTCTTCCCCGCAACCGCTTTCAAAAACTGGATGCGAACTTTCATTACACCATAAAGGTCATCGGGGCTGCTTGCAACCCGGCCTAATCCTGAAGCTTCATCGGCAATGGTATATACCTCAAATTCCGATCCGGCTGTTGACTGTTCAAAAGCTTCCTTCACCGAAGGATTCAGCATCATGTTAATTTTATCCATAGTAACTTTCACCGGCTCGGGGCTTTCTTTAGCCGTGTTCACAAGCACTTTTCCTTTTTGCGATGTAACGATGATGTTGCAGTAAACTGTATCAAATTCACCGGGTACGGAACCGCTGCCGCCTTTAATCAGTTTATACTGACCTTTGGATGCAAGGGTTTTCACATCCTTCTGCTTTGCATTTTCGGCAAACCACTTGTCGGCTTCTGCCTTCATTTTTTTCGCTTTTGCCAGTCTTTCTTTGTTCAGAAATAAAGCATAAACCTTTTGTAAATCCTTACTGGCAATGGCGTATCCACTGTCTTTCTGCATGGCTTCTTCCACGCCTTTCAAAAGTGAACTGTAATCTATTTCTTCAATGCCATTGTCCTTTACATGTTTTCCAATTTGGAAGCCCAGTGAATAGCTGAAAGAATCGATTCCTGTTTTCAGCTTCTTCTTAGGATTGATTTGTTTGCCTCCGCAGGCGGCCAGCACCAGCAGACCTGTGATTGCGGAAAATATGATGTATTTTTTCATGTTGTTTTTCTGCTTTGCTTATCCCTGAACTTTCAGTGATCCGTACAACTCCGACCTTCTTTCCTGAACATTTTTGTCTTCTGCGTATTCTTCGTAAGTCATGTACTTATCGATCATGCCATTGGGGGTAATTTCAATAATTCTGTTGGCAATGGTATTGATGAACTCCTGGTCATGGCTATGAAACAACACAATACCGGCATAATCTGCCAGCCCGTTGTTCAATGCCTGAATACTTTCCAAATCGAGGTGGTTGGTGGGTTCATCAAAAATGCCCACATTGGGATTTTCAATCATCATTTTACTCAGCATACAACGCACCTTTTCGCCACCCGAAAGCACATTGCACATTTTCTGGGTTTCCTCACCGCTGAAAAGCATGCGACCTAAAAATCCACGAATAAAAGTCTCGTCTTTCTCTGCGCTGTATTGCCTTAGCCAGTCAACCAAATTGATGGGATGTTTGAAAAACTCACTGTTATCGTTGGGCAAATAACCCATTTTAACCGTTACACCCCAGTTTATTTCACCTGAATCGGGCTGCGTTTCGCCCCACAGAATTTTAAACAGCGTGTTTAATGCCATTGTGTTTCTGCTCAGAAACGCAATTTTATCGCCCTTGTTCACAGTAAAATTAACATTGCTGAACAGTTTTTCAGCGCCTGAACCGTGAGCCAGACTTTCCACCGTTAAAATCTGATCGCCTACTTCGCGTTCCTGTTTAAAGATTATGCCGGGATAGCGACGATTGCTGGGTTGAATTTCTTCAATATTGAGTTTCTCCAGCATTTTTTTACGCGCTGTCGCCTGACGGCTTTTGGCCACATTGGCGCTGAAACGGGCAATAAATTCCTGCAGTTCTTTTTTCTTTTCTTCTGCCTTTTTGTTCTGATCGCTTCTTTGCCTCAAGGCAAGCTGAGAACTTTGATACCAGAAAGTGTAGTTGCCTGAGAAAATTTTAATACGGGCGAAATCAATATCGCAAACATGGGTGCACACATTGTCAAGAAAGTGACGGTCGTGGCTCACCACAAGTACAGTATTTTCAAAGTTGGCCAAAAAATCTTCCAGCCAGCGAATGGTTTCCACATCCAGATCGTTTGTGGGTTCGTCCATCAGCAAAACATCGGGGTTACCGAACAAAGCCTGAGCCAAAAGTACCCGAACTTTTTGGTTGCCGCTGAGGTCTTTCATCAGTTTTTCGTGAAATTCCTCTTCAATGCCCAGGTTGCTCAGCAGGGTTGCTGCATCGCTTTCAGCATTCCAGCCGTCCATTTCCGCAAACTCACCCTCCAGTTCGCTGGCGCGAATTCCATCTTCGTCGGAAAAATCGGGTTTGGCATATAAAGCATCCTTCTCTTCCATGATTGCCCATAGTTTGTGGTGACCGCGCAAAACGGTCTGCAGCACCGGAAATTCATCAAACGCAAAGTGATTCTGATTAAGAACCGCCATGCGCTTACCCGGTTCCATGTCAATGGAACCGGTATTGGGCTCAATTTCGCCCGAAAGAATCTTCACAAAGGTCGATTTGCCTGCGCCATTGGCGCCAATAATGCCGTAACAATTGCCCGAAGTGAATTTAAGGTTAACCTCTTCGAACAAAACGCGCTTACCAAAACGCAGGGAAACATTTGAAACAGAAAGCATTGAACTGATAAAAAGAGGTGCGAAATTAGTATAAAAAGACCTCAGGTTGGGGGAAGTTCGCAGAAATTTACCCTTGAATTGCACAATCACCTCCAAATGAATGTGCGCAAGCCGCGGCCTAGAATAACTGTGGTGGGCAAACCGGAAAAAATCTTAAGAAATCTTTGTCCAAAACCGAAAATGACTGCACATTAAAAAATTTGTCTTTTTGCACCCTAAAACCTTAGCTATGACTCACTAACCGAATACGAAGCTGTCTGCTACCATTTATTACCGGTAACAAAGGGCATCGATTGACAAAAACTGGATCATTCTGACACATTGATCTATTTTAGATTTTTTTCGTATTTTTAAATTGGTTTTTTCAAACATGCCGCTGAAAAGTTGTGACTAAATTATTTGTGTTGAAATTCCTGTTTTTTTATACATTTGTTGATTGAGTTCAGGAATATCTAAAACAAAAAGTCCGAAAAAATAATATCTAAGTCAATGAATATCTTATTTATAAACTTTAAAATGGAGGTGAATGCATTGTTTAATTTTAACTCTTTTTTAATTAGTTTTAATTCTAATTCTTACGATTTTGAAAACAACCAAAAGCTCATTGAATATACCTGTTTTAAGTGATATAAGTTTAAAAATGTGTCACTGACATTTGCACTATGGAAAGACCAATTAAAATATTTATCATCGATGATCATCGCGTAATCAGTGATGGACTGAAGTTAATTTTAGAATCAAAACCGGGTTATCAAGTATTGAATACTTTTACAAATCCTGCGTCCCTCCTGCAGGAAATCAAACTTCAGCAACCCGACCTGATTATCACTGACATTACAATGCCGGGAATGAATGGCCTGGAATTGAGCAAAAGGGTGCTATCAGAGTATCCGAAAATTAAAATCCTCATGCTCACCATGCATATTCAGGGCGAGTATGTAAAATCGGCACTCAAAGCCGGCGTAACCGGTTATGTATTAAAAGACAGTTCGCCCGATGACTTATTTACAGCCATTGAGTCAGTCATGTCGGGTAACAAATACATCTCCCCCAAAGCACAAAATGGATTCTTCGAGTTGGGCAGACCAAAGTCTGAATTGACAGCCCGAGAATCGGAGGTATTGCAAGCGCTTGCCATGGGAATGAATACCAGGCAGGTGGCAGATAAATTATTCATCAGCAATCACACAGTCGAAACCCATAGAAAAAACCTGCTCGCCAAAACAGAGAGTAAGAATATTGCCGAGTTAATTGTGTGGGGAGTAAGCAGGGGATATATTCTTCCACAGCCTGGATAAAACGAGGCTCCAGCCAATTACAAACGACAACAATCGGATACAACCATTTTCTTACCGAGTTGGGTTTCGGGGCTGTTCAACCTTTGCATCATCGAATAGCGATTGAAACCTTTTAAAAAACAAGTTATATGAAAAATCTTATGAATTCTGTAAGACTGATTGGAAATGTAGGCAAAGAGCCTCAGATTAAGGACTTCGGCAACGGCAAGAAAGTTGCGACTGTATCACTCGCCACCAGCGAAAAACGAAAGGATGCCAGCGGCAAGTACATTGAGCACACAGACTGGCACAACCTGGTTTTCTGGGGCAAGCAGGCCGAAGTAGTGTCGAATTATGTGGCAAAGGGATTAAAGATTGCCGTTGAAGGCAAACTCAGCCACCGCGACTACACCACTGCTTCAGGCGAAAAACGCTATGTAACAGAAGTAGTCGTGAACGAAATGGCTTTTCTCAATGGCAGAAAAGCCCTACAGACGGCCTCAGGTGAAGATGAAAATCTGCCCTTCTGACGCATTAAAAAGTCTGATTGATAAAAAACCCGGCGAATACATCGTCGGGTTTTTTATTATTGCAAAAATCGGTTTGCCAATTCAGGATTGGGAAGCGCACAAACCTCTTGTTTGCCAAACCATCGGTACCTGTTTTTAGCAACAAAACGGTATAAGGCGTTGCGAATAAATGCCGGAATAAGAAAGCCAACCGCCATCAAATTAGTAGGAAAACCCAACAATACAGCAATGCGCAAGGCCGCACCGCTTTGTGTAAAAACCTTCCCATTGTAAACCAGGAGCATACTATCCAATTGCTTCAGATTTGGCAATCGGTCAATTAAATCAGATCCTGCTTTTCCTTGCAGCGTAGCAAATTGAAATACTCTTTTTTTATCCCGCCGTATAATCCATAGAACCGAGCTGTTGCAAAGGTTGCACACCCCGTCGAAATAAACAACCGGTGCGGCTTTAATCAATTTACTTTCTGAAGATATTCCTTCACTTTTTCCCTGAAATAGGGATTAAGTTCAGGCGGGTTAAACTGCAATCCTTCTCTTTCACGCTTTTTGGTTTTCATATACTCTTGCAAAGCCGAAGGAATAGATGGTACAGTATTCAAGGGCGAATTGGCTTCCCTTTTTTCCTCTGTTTGCTGATTTCTGTCCGATTTCTCATGCTCCAGCAAGCGGGTTTCAATTTGTTTCTGCCTCATCAGCAAATCGTTCGGCAAAACCTTATTCACCAAATCTTTTTCCTGCTGCTCCATCAACTTTTCTGTGTTCTGAAGTTCTTTTGCCCCGGCACCATTCCCCTGCTTTTCAAGTTGCTTTCTCAAGTCGGCCAATTGCTTTCTTAACGCCTCCTGCATGAGGGCAATGCGGGCGTATTCCCTGTTCGTCTCTTTGTCTGAACCTTTTTCGCCGGGTTTGGGCTGACCTTGTTGTCCGGGTTTCCCCTGCTGACTTTTCTTCTGCATTTCCTGCAGCATCTGCCCAAGCTGCTCCTGACTTTTAGAAAGTTTATCGCCTTTTTTGGGTTGCCCCTGACTTTTGCCTTTTGCTCCCGGATTGTTGCAACTCTGCTTGCCCGATTTGCTTTGGTTTTGAGACATTTTCTGCTGCATATTCTGCATGCTTTCGAGCAACAAAACAGATAGATTGTTCAGCCCCGTCATTACATACTGTTCGCGAACCACGGCCTCTGTAAGTTTTCTCACTTTAAGCCCGTTCAGCGCCAACTCCATGTTGTTGTTAATTCGGGCAATCTCTTTGGTTACAAAAGTGCCAACCATGGGTTGTCGCTTTGCCAAAGCCCTAAGACTGTCTTCAAGCAACAAACACTTTTCCTTAACCTTCATTTGCCTCTTATTCAAATCAACAAACTTGGGATTGTACTCTCTTACCTTCGACAATTCCGTGAACACAGTTTCCTGTTCAAAAGAGGCTTCTACCAGGTTCTCGAGCAACTCTCTCAATTTTTGATAATCTTCACTCAGGCGCTTCTGCTGCTCTTGCTCAAGACTCTTTTTCATCTTCTCTGCCGCTTTTTTCATTTGCTCAGCAGCTGATTTTTGATTTTCAGACGCCTTTTGATTTTTACCTTTATCAAGGTTGTTACCCGCCTCTTTTTGTTGTTCCTCTGCATTTTGCTGCTCCTGCTCACCCATATCAAGGTTCATGGGCTTTTCAAGATCTTTGTTCATTCCCTCGGCCTCTTTCAGCTCCTTGCGAATGTTGTTCATTTCCTCTTTCAACTTCTCCTGTGCTTCCTTCAATTCGCCGGTTTTATCGCCCTTCTGTCCTTCGGTTTTATCGGCCAGTTTTTCCTGTTCCTTGGCCAACTTTTCCAATCGATCAATGTTGTCGTTCAGCTTTTTTTCAAGTTGCAATTCCTTAAACTGCTCCATGAGTTGATTGATGTCTCGGGCCTGATCCTTGTTTTGTTGTTGCATTTGCTGCAGTTTCTCGGCTATTTTCTCTTTTGATGCCTTTTCATCAAGCAGTTTGCGCAATTCTTCCAGCAGTTTCTGGGTCTCCGGATTTTGCAAATCCTTCAGCAAATTATCCAGTTGTTCCTTTTTCTCTTGTATTGATTCCTTGGGCGACTGAAATTCATTTTGCTGCTTATCGAGTTTCTCTTTCTCCTTTTTCAGTTCCTCAACCTTTTCAGTCAGTTTATCCTGTTTACGGATAAAATCCTCAATGCGCTGACGGTCTTCCCAATTCATATTTTTCTTTCCACTCAGGCTGTTTCTAAGCGATTCAGCCTCCTTTTGCATTTGCTGTCGGCTGTTAAACGCCTCCTGCATCATATTACTCACTTTACTGCCTGAAATAGCGGCATCTTTCCTCACCTCTTCCAAACTTTGCTTTCTCAGCAATTCAGTCGGAGTTTTTCCCGATTTAAAACCGTTGATTGCATCGTTATCCCAAACTTCAAAATAGTACTCAACCTCATCTCCGGCTGCCATCCCCAAGGCATCCATGTTCATTCCGGCTGCAAAATCGGTAATTCTGCCGGGCTGCGCAGGTACATTAATATTCTGCCATCCCTTCTTTAATTTGCCATCATCGGAAGCTTTGGTGTATCTGTATTTCAGCCGCACCGAAGTGATTCCGTAATCGTCCGAAGCCTGACCTGTAAACCAAAACTGCTTCAGGTTTGCAGAGTCGTCGTGTTTTTCAACAGAAATCACAGGTACGGCATCTTTTACCACTGAAACCGAGTATTTGAGTGTATCCTTTCCTTTGTAATTGCCGTTGCTAAGTGCAAGTTGCAGTGTGGTAGAACCGGTAAAAACCGAAGCGTAAACAAACACTCCCGCATTGCCTTTCAATTCCATTTTTTGTCCTGAACTGATCAGGCTTGCCGTTCCGGCATCCCGGGTTCTGATATTCCAGGTAATTTTGCTTCCCTCGGGCACGCTGAACTCGGTGGTGTTTGAAATTTTTTCAGTTGCTCTGCCGGTGTAGCTTGGGTAAACAATTTCGGCAACTACATCACTTACAGATGGAACAGGAATGGTATTGATGATGAATTCCTGCGATGAAAACCCCGCCGCCTCGAAGTGAAAAGGTTGATTTTTTTGAATGTTCTGAACTTGATAGGCAAATCCTCCGCCAGATACAGCTTCCATTTTAATTCGCTGTCCATTCATAACCATGTATGCATCGGCAGGCAGGCTCTTGCCTTTAAAGCCAAGGTTAATCGTAATGTTGTTCCCCCTTTCAACCGTGAGGTTTTTATTGCCAAGAACAAATTCAAATGGGGCTTGCACAGCGAAATGACTGTTGTATTTCAACAACCTCAAACCTCCATCTAAAATAATGCTGCTTTGAAAAATGAGAATGACAGCAAACAGCGACAAAGGTAAAATCGCAAATCGCAGGTAGCGCTTGTTGGCTTTGATGTTAACCGCGCCGGCAAAGGATATACTCCTCAGTTCAGCAGTTTTTTGCTCAATTCCCGCAATGAGCAAAGCACTTTCCGGATGAACCGAATGCATTTGCTCCATTTGCAAAAGGTTCAACAATTTATCGCGAACATGTTCAAAGTGATTTCCAATAATAACCGCTGCCTGCTCATAAGAAATCACCTTACCCAAGCGATACATACCGGTTAGGGGCTTGACTATCCAAAACCACATGACAGCAGCCAGGGCGAATACCCAAGTCCAAAAAAACAGCATTCTCACCGGAGTTGAAAAATGCCCGTAAAACTCACTGAAACTAAGCAGCAAAAACATACCCGTAAGCAAGCCTACACCGAGTATAGAACCCTTGATGAGCATATTCAGGTAATACCTGCGAATAAATGCATCGAGCTTGCCTATGATTTCGTGTTTCAGCACTGTTACAAAATTAACGCATTGTATGACTATTTATATGCGTTTGACAGAAAAAGTAAATCAAAGCAGCAACCGCTGTGCTGCTTCATACATCACAATGCCTGCGGCAACTCCTGCATTCAGCGATTCTCCTTTCCCAGAGCCGGGTATGCTGATTTTTTCGCTTAGCACAGCAGCTGTTTCAGCTCTGATACCATGCGATTCACTTCCCACCACAATTACAGCAGGTGGCTTAAACTGAGCAGCGGAGACCGGATTTCCCTGCATAAAACAGCCGTAGGCATTTCTGTTATTCAGCATTTGGGCCAAATTTCCTCTGTAAATTTTAACCCGGGTAAAAGCACCCATGCTGGCTGAAATGCTTTTATGGCCATAAAAATCAGTGCAATCGTCGGACAGAAGTATGTGACGAATGCCAAACCAATCGGCCGTTCTTACCATGGTACCCAAATTTCCCGGATCTGATATACCATCCAGCGCCAGCGATAACTTCTCTTTTTCTGTCTCATTCCAATCACCCGGTGCAGGAATGTCAACCACCGCCAAAATACCGGGCGGGGTATCCATCTGACTGATTTTTTGGTAATCGCGGTCTGATATCACCTGCACTTCGAACGGAAGTTTGTATTTTGCAGCGAAGTCGGAAGTGGCCAAAATATTGACTATCTTGAGTGAACTGTGGAATAATTCCAATACGCTTTTACGGCCTTCAACAATGAAATGGCCATATTTTTGCCTGTACTTGGGCATTCTTAAGGCTGCAAACTGCTTCAAGTCGGTATTCGATGACATCACCACACGGCAAATATGCTAAAAACAGAGGGATATACCGGCTGTTCGTTATATTCATTTTGTTATTTGCCTGGGGTTGCGGGGTAAAGAAAATCATTCCCAATGACAGTTACCTGCTAAAAAGCAATGTAGTTGAGTTGCACACTGTAAAGCAGGGCTCCAATGCAGAAAAGGTGAAGGAGTCTGAAATCAAAGCTCAGATTTTACACCGGGAAAACAAACGGGTACTTTTCGACAAAATACCCATTTACCTGTGGATGTATGCACTGGGTACGAAAGACGGCGATACCGCCGCAGCCAACCAAAAAGGATGGAGAAAAAAATTTCGCGACAATTACGGCGAACCACCGGTTTTCATCGATAGCAACCTGGCGGCCCTGTCCGGAGACAATATTCACAACTATTTATTCAATAAGGGTTATTTTGATGCAACGGTTCGGGTAAAGCTAAACCTGAAAAAACGCAAAGGCAAAGTAACTTATGTGGTGAACACAGATGGCGTTTACCGCATCAATTCATTCTTCAAACAGCCGCAAGACAGCGCTTTAATGCCGGTTCTTGCCAACCTGGAAAAAACAGAAGAGGCCTTTAGACTGTGGTGGCCCCTGAACCTCGAAAAACTGAATCAAACTCGATCCGACCTGGCCGTTTTGTTCAGAAATCAGGGGTATTACCAAATGAATAAGGAGAGTTTCCGGTTTGAAATTGATACCCTTCAAAATAAAAAGGAGGGTGCTGTTTTCCTCAAAATAGACAACATGTCCGACGGAAGACCCTACAGAAAATTCAAATTTGGCAATGTTGGATTGTTTGTAGAGTGCAGCGATGTGTATGCGAACAACGACTATCCCGATTCTCTGAGCATGTCAGGCGTGAAAATGAAATTGAATCACTACCCGTTTGAAGCTTCCACACTTAGGTCGATGGTACAGTTCGACAGCGGCGCCATATACGCACAAACGGCCGGGGAAGCCACTTACAGATCGATGACAGATGTGGGTTTGTTCAGCTTTGTTGATATACGATATGTTGTAGACACCGCAAATTGCATCATCTACCCCGCCATTTATCTCAAGGCAATGGATAGAATGTCATTCTCGTTTGAACCCCAGGGTTTGTATTCACCTCAGGGCACATCGGGAACCAATTTTCAAACCCAAAGCCAACGCAGTTTTGGCTTGGCCGGCATTCTGGCATACAACAACCGCAATGTTTTTCACAACGGTGAAAACTTTCGGCTCAGCTCAGTTACTTCATACGAAGCTATTTTCAGACGAGATCAGACACGCAACTTTTTATACGGATTTCAACAAGGATTTAATGCATCTCTGTCGTTGCCGCATTTCACGCTGCTCAATGGTTTCGATAGACTGGTAAGAACCCAGAAGCGGAATACGGTATTCTCACTTTCATATCAATTTGAAAACAATCCCAATTTCAAACGAAGTTCTCTGCCGGCCAGTCTTACCTTTCAGTTCATCAGAAACAAACTCAGTTGGTATTATACTCCCCTCGAACTCAGTTTTAACCGAAACAGACTGGACCCCGGTTTTCTCCCCCGTCTGCCCCAGTTAGATCAGGATTTTGTGAAAAGGGTATTTACCGACCAGTTTATTTCGGCGGCCAAACTTGGATTGATTTACAGCAACAACCGCAATAAACCCGGACAGACCTATGTGTTTACAAGAGCCGGATTTGAAACCAGCGGAAATTTGCACCGTTGGGCGCGCAGTTTAAAAAGTGGATTCAACAGTGACAGCAGCTACAATTTTTTGGGGGTGAATTATTTTCAGTACACCAAAGTTGAGGGCGAAATCAGGTTGCGACAAACTCTGGACGAACTAAATGCCCTGGCTCTGAGAATTAATAGCGGCGTAGTTTTGCCCTACGGAAATTCCACTGTTGTGCCATACGACAAACGCTACTTCATCGGCGGAAGCAACAGTTTGAGAGCCTGGCGGCCAAGGCGTCTGGGTCCGGGCAGTACCTCCGACACCAACAAATCCATTATTGACCGATCGGGGGAATTCATTTTTGAGGTGAATTTTGAATACCGATTTACTTTATTCAAAAATTTTCTGGAAGGTGCTTTGTTCATGGATGCCGGAAATATTTGGAATCTGAATCATAAAGGGCAACCTGCGAATGCCAAGGGAATTCTATACCCGGAATTTTGGGGTGATGATCTGGCATTGAATACCGGAATCGGATTTCGCTTCGACTTTAAGTTTTTTCTGTTCCGCCTAGATTGGGGTTTCCCTCTTCGCGACCCCGGAAAACCCGCCGGCGACAGGTGGCTTTTGGCCAAGGACAACCTTCTGAACTTTAATCAGTATTTATTTAAAGAAACCGCCATCGCCATTGGGATAGGATACCCATTTTAATTTAGGGTACGGTTTTTGCTTTCTCTGCCTTTACAATTGAGTGCATGAAAAAATTATTGTCGTTTTTCGCCATGGCTTTTGCGCTTGCATTGATTCCCACTTTCAATGCATGTACCGATAAGGATGGGCAGATTAATATTTTCTCCCTGCAGGACGATATTCAGTTTGGACAGCAGGTGGTTACAGAACTGGAAAACGATCCTTCAGTGAAAGTGCTTGATTCTGCAACCCATGTACCCCTATACAAATATGTTTATGGTTTGCGCGACAGCATTCTCAAAAACAATCAATTGAATTACGAAGATGATTTTGCATGGAGAATCCGTGTAATACAGGATGACACGATACTGAATGCATTTTGCACCCCCGGCGGCTACATTTATATATACACTGCACTGATTCACTATTTGGAAAGTGAGGACCAACTTGCAGGAGTATTGGCACACGAAATAGCCCATGCCGACAAGCGCCACAGCACAGATGCCCTAACCCGTCAGTTCGGGTTAAGTGTGCTTTTCGACATTGTATTTGGTAAAGACAAAGGACAACTTGTGCGAATGGCCGCGCAGATTAAATCATTGCAATACAGCAGAAGCAATGAAACTGAGGCCGACATGGCTTCAGTAGAATGGCTTTACAAAACTGCTTACAACGCCAAAGGCGCTGCGGGATTTTTTCAAAAACTCATCGATCAGGGGCAGTCAGGCGGATCACCACAATGGCTGAGCACGCATCCTAACCCCGACAACCGGGTTCAGGCCATTACCGACAAATGGACCGCCCTGGGTGGAAAAAGCGGAAGCACTTTTGCAAGCCGTTATGCAGCATTTAAATCCATAGTTCCGTGAAAAAACTTTTATCATTCCTCATACCCCTGCTGTTTTTTGGAGAAGTATTCTCACAAACAGATACTGCGGGCAAGGCTCAGCAGATTGATAGCACTGAGTTTACAGACACGAGCAAAACCTACATTGTTGAAATAAACAAACTGCTGTATACGGCACAAGCCAACCTCGGAACACCCTATCGTTATGCCGGAAAAAAGCCGGGAGGGTTTGACTGCAGCGGCTTCGTTATGTATTGTTTCAGCAAAGCCCTGGGTGTTCAGCTTAGTCCTGCAGCCACCTATTATTATAAACATGGGGTGCAGGTGAGCAAAGAAAACGCCAGACCCGGCGATGTGATCTGCTTCACAGGTTCAAATGCGGCGTACAAAAGCATAGGGCATGTGGGCATCATCAGCGAAGTAACCCCAACCGATATTTACTTTATTCATTCAGCGCTGAACGGAGGCGTTCGATACGATTCACTCAGTTTGGGGTATTACAAATTACGCTTTCTGCAAATTCGCAGAATACTGAACTGAAAAAGTTTTGTAGAAAATTTGAAGCAAGGCTGATTTGTCAGTAAATTGTCAGACCTGAAATTTATTTAAAATTATTTTAAATTTTAAATTATTCATTTTCAATTATTTGGATGTTTCTAACTTAATTTTTTATGGATAAATTCCCTTTGATTAGGGATTATTTCAATACAATTTGCCAATATTGTAGTCCAAATAACTCAAAAGACACAATATGAAGTACTATTACAACTCTCTCAGTAAGATCTTAATCAGATCTCTGACCTTGGTTCTTCTGCTCACCGGTCCGGGGTGGGTAAAAGCACAATTGAGTGGAACCTACACCTTGAACAACGCTTCGGCAACGGGTGGAACGAACTACAACAACTGGACAGATTTTGCAAATGCAATAAACGGCAGCGGCGTTTCGGGTCCGGTAACCCTGAATGTACAAAGCAGTTTAACAGTAACAAACAATGTGCAGTTTAACCAGTTCGCCGGCAGCAGCAGCAGCAATGTAGTAACCATCAATGGTGGAGGAAACTTTATTTCCTACGCCGGCAGCAGCACTGTTCCTCAGGTAATCTTGTTGAACGGTGCCGACTTTATGACGATTAACAATTTAGTCGTTCGTAACACAGGTACTGTAGTGAATGTGACCGGTGTTCGTATCACAAACAACTCGGACAACAACATTATCAATGGCTGTACCATCGAGTTCACATCGCTAACCTCTCTGGGATCTTCTTCCGGTGGTGCTTATGTGGCCTTCTCGTCATCAACCAGCCAAAGTAACCTGGGCGGAACGCTGACCAACGGAAACGGAGCCAGCAATACTGTTATGAATACACTGATGCGTACAACCAACACCAACAGCCCCGGTCCTTTTGCCGGTATTTTTGAGTCTCAAAGCTCTTCGAACTTTGCTTCTGTTGGTTATAACAACAACTTCATTGGCAATACCATTCAAAACTTTTATACTTATGGTATCAATTCCTGCTACTCAAGCGGTACAGTTATCTCAAGAAACGATGTAAGCAGATCCAATGTAACTTCAGGCTTGCCCGCCAGCTACACTTACCCCATTTATGAGGCGTATGTGAATACTGTGAATCGTTCACTCCGCATTGACTCGAATGCTGTTCACGATCTTCCTTTCATCAATGCAACACCCAGCAGCTCTCATACCGGAAGCTGGAACATTCAATGGATTTACGCAGGAGGAACTTCAACTCTTCCTATGTTTGTCCGCCGGAATGCCGTATACAACATTATGACCAATACAGGCGGTAACCTGGGTATTTTTGCTCAGGCAAGTACCTTCTGTAATATTACCGACAATAGAGTTGAGAACCTGAGAAGCAACTCAACAAGCACAAGCTTGAACAGCGGTGCGCTTCAAGGCATTTATGCCATTCAGGGCAATGACATAAATGTATCCAGAAACCAGATTCTCCGTTGTCGCCCATTCCAGACATTTTACGGCATTTACATGAACAGCCAAACCCAAGGGTCGACCAACACCATTGTTAACGAAAACATCATCAAAGACAATCAGAGCATTTCAACCAATTTCTCGTTTTACTACACTTATGGTATTTACACCAACGGCTCTGCCTGGAATGTTTACAGAAACATGGTTGACGAACTGATTCAACAGGGTCCTTACGGTTATTGCATACCTTTCTATGTTGTGTCCAATTCGGCTACAGCTGTGCACAACTGGTATAGCAATGTTGCCACACATTGTATAGGTGCATATTACACTTGGGGACTATATAGTTCAATAAACTCGGGAACTTTGAACTTCCGCCAGAACACCATGAATTTCCCTTACAATACCTCTTCATACGGTTACAGCTATTATCAGTGGTTCCACTATGGTTTTGGCACCGGAAACACCAATTTCGAAGGCAATGTAATGGTGAGCAATACTTACTATTACTGGGGTATGTATTATGGCAGCACCACAACCAATTGCGTTTACAGCAACAACCATATTTGGGCGCCCAGTTCAACTTGGGGAGGTTATTTCTATAGCCCCTCAGGCGGCACTGTATACGACTATGCAACATGGAGAGGTAATGGCTTCGGTGGTCAGGTTGGAGACATGAACCGCGACCCTCGCTTCCTTAATGCAAATGCAAGAGATTTTCGTTGCCGCGATTTCCAAACCCAGAACAATGTAAGTACGCTGCCTATTACTCCCACAGAGTACAATGGTAATAACAGAAACATCATCCGTTCAGACAGAGGCGCCATGGAAAACTTCATGGACATTGCAAAAGTTGGCAGTAACCTGAATGTTCCTTCATCTGTTTGCGCAGGCTGGGAACAGAATTTATTCTTCACGGTTCAAAACCTTTATGATGATACAGCCTACAACTTCAATGTAGCATGGTCATCAGTTGGTGGTCCAAAAACTACAAGAACCGTTACTGCCAAATTGTTGAAGAACGACACTTCCAGAATCACATTCGCTGTGCCCATCCGTTTAAATCAAACCGGTATCAACCGCGTGGCTGTTTACATTGATATTCCCGATGACAACCGCAGCAATGATTCATTCGTATTTGTAACTGATGTTAAGCCTGCACCAGGCGGAGGTAAATACAGCCAGTCTGCCACAGCGACCACTGCTTTTTACAACATGGGAAAGGCCAATGATGTAACACAAATTAAAGTTCCTGTGTATTACACTGTCAATGCCCCTGTTAAGTACAGCAACTCAACCTATTGGGATGGAACCGGTTCTTCAAGCGGAAAAGACTGGACGGCCAGCACCTATGCCAGAACCCAAAAAGGCGGCACTTTGCTCGCAGGAACCACCAGCATTAGCAAACACGCTACAGGAAGTAACGACCTTGAAGTGAAATTCGAAACTGCCAACACAGGTCTTGAGGATTCTATGGTAACCATGTTCACCAAAATTACTGATTTGAACAATGGTTGCGATACCGTTATCCGCCGCGACATTTTAATTTACCCGACCATCGTCCCTGATTTTGGTTATCCTACAAGGATTTGTGACGGTGATGTTGTTCCTTTCCAGCAAAAGAGCAAAGTAAACAGTGGAGCTATTGAATATTTCTGGAGATTTGGAACCGGTGTACCGGCTGATACAAGTGCTGCACCGGAGCCTGTATTCCAGTTCCCCAAATCAGGAACTTACAAGGTTATAATGACAGCCAAAACGCTGCCTTATGGCTTCCCTGCGTATGACACTGCAGATGTAGTTGTAAACCCCAACCCAACCGTTAAATTTACCAAACAGAATGCCTGCGAAGGAACTGATCTGGTATTCACCAATATGACTACACCCACTGCCGGTGTTAATTCTACCTGGAATTTCGGAAACGGCGTGAGCAAGGCTGACAACAGCACCACTGTTAAATACAAGTATGCAAAAGATGGCGCCTACACGGTAACACTTACTGCAAACCTCAGCGGCTGCATAGCCTCAAGTTCACAGCGCGTTTATCAGTTCCCCAAGCCCAAAGCAGATTATTCTCTTGATAAAGGCAGCTGTGACAACGACATGTTCCAATTCTCAAACAAGACAACTATCACCTCAGGTTCGGCAGGTGCATACTGGAATTTTGGTGATGCCACCTATTCTACCGAAGACAATGCCACCAAGGTTTATAGCAGTTCAGGTGCCAAAACTGTGAAGCTGATTGCCACAAGTGAATTTGGTTGCAAAGACAGCATGGTAAAAACCATTGAAGTTTTGGAAAGCCCCAAAATGGCCTTCGTAAACACGCCTACCTGTTCTCGCACTCCTGCTGTCTTCACCAACACCACTCCTACAGTTGGCGGTGCCGGTGGAGTTGTTAAGAGCTACTCTTGGAACTTTGGTGACGGAAGCACAACAGGAACCGAAAACCCAACTCATCAGTACACTTCATTGGGTAACAAAACCGTAACCTTCGCCATTGAACTGATGAACGGTTGTAAAGGAAGCATCAGCAAAGATTTGAAAGTAGGTATTCAGGCTAAATCTGCATTTACCGTAGCTGATGTTTGTTTGGGCAAACCCGCCATTTTTGTGAACACCACTACATGGCCTCAGGGCGAAATAAGCTACCTGTGGAACTTTGGCGACGGTACCACTTCTACCTCTACCAACCCTGTTCACACCTACAACAAAGCATTCTCTCCGAATGTAACTCTGTATGCAAGTATTAAAGATGGTTGCACCGATTCTCTGGTAATCAACACCTTCAATATTTTCGAAGGTCCCCGTACCTGCGACTTCGCAGTGAACACTGATTACGCCTTCGGTTTCTATGGTGTGTCTTTGAATCCTTTGAATGCAAGCACAGGCGTTGCAGGTGGTCAGGACAAAGTAGATTACACCTGGATTTTCGACGGAGGTGGAACAAACTCAACCTCGGGTGTAAATGCTCAAACCAAATACAACTTCCAGGCTGACGGAGTTTACAATGTAACCATGCGTGCCCGTTCAACCTCTGCTCCTTTCTGCGAATGCAGCAAAACCAAGCAGATTGTTATGGATCGTTTGGCTACCAAAAACCTTGAAGAAACAGGTGTTGCCGTGTTCCCTAACCCCAACAACGGTCAGTTTAACCTGATGGTGAAAGAAACATTCGGCAAAGAGCTGAACATTGAAATCACCGGTATTTCAGGCAACCTGGTTAAAAGAATCAACACGCTGAACAACGGTGTAATTAACATTAACACCACCGATGTTGCCAATGGCGTTTACATGGTTCGCGTAGTTTCTGGAGAAAACAGCGCAGTTCGCCGCGTCGTAATCAATAAGTAATTACCAAAAATCAATTAAAGAAAGGGATCCCAAAAGGGGTCCCTTTTTTATTTTACCATATAGATAATCAATTTGCACAATACATTATTTGGCAAGAAATTTGAAGGCTAATTCATACTACGAATGAAAAATAAATATTTCTGGATTCTGGGAGTTGCACCATTTTTCCTTTTTTCATGTATTTCAAAAAAGAAGTACAATGCTCAAATTGAAAGAAATCTGAGACTGGAAGACTCCATCAGTTCTGTCATCTTTAAACTGAATTTGTGTCTTGCCGACCAAATTGGGAAAGACAAAAAAATCAGATCCCTTGAGGAGGAAGTTGCCCGTTTGAAAAAAGAAGGAGGTGCTCTCATTAGTCAGCTCAGTGATTTGTCAATCATCAACAAAACGCAAGCAGAAAGCATCAAACAATCCTTGGCCAATATCAACAGCAAGGAAATTTATATCCGCGGTTTGCAAAATGCTGTATCCCGCAAAGATTCGCTGAATCTGGCACTCGCGCTGAACCTGAAAAGTTCGCTGAAGGATGTAAATGACAAAGACATAGAGGTAAATGTAGAAGGCAGTGCAGTGTTTGTTTCCATTGCTGACAAGCTTTTGTTTGAAACCGGAAAGTATGAAATCAACAGTGAATCAGATGCGGTTTTAATTAAAGTAGCCAAGGTTCTCAACGACCGTCCCGACCTGCGTTTCATGGTTGAGGGCCACACCGATTCAATTCCCATCAACAACACGCGCATTGCAGACAACTGGGAACTCAGCGTGCTGCGTGCTTCGTCAGTAGCCCGCACTCTGATAGACAAATACAAGGTAAATCCCTCACGAATTATTGTGGCAGGAAGAAGTCAATATGCCCCTATAGCCGACAATGGAACCGAAGCAGGCCGCAGCAAAAACCGTCGTATCCGCATTGTAATTATACCTGAACTGGATCAGTTCCTGAAACTGATGGAAACCAAACCCTAACAGAACGAGAATTATCCCGGATGATAAAAACAAAAAACGCCCCACTGGGGCGTTTTTTGTTTCAGTTCAAATCAAATTAATCCTGGTTTTTAGGGGTCTTTGTTTTTTCCTTTACCTCTTTCTGCTTAACCGGAGTAATAAGCAGTTCCTCTGCACCGTCCTTGCGATCAACCTTCAGTTCATTCCCTTCCTTCAGGTTGCCTTTCAACACCTCTTCGGCCAAGGGTTCTTCCAGGTATTTCTGCAAAGCGCGTTGCAAAGGTCTTGCGCCATAATCGGGATCGAAACCCTTGTCTGCTAAAAAGCTCTTGGCCGATTCGGTCAATGACACTTTAAAGCCCAAATCCTCAATTCGTTTCAGCATCTTTCTCATACGCAGGTCGAGAATGTGAATGATTTCGTCTTTACCCAAGCTGTTGAAAACAATAATGTCATCTACCCTGTTCAAAAACTCGGGGCTAAAGAACTTTTTTAGCTGGGTTTCAATAACCTGTTTGCTCTCTTTATCGCGGTTTGTTTCCTTGTTGGTGGTGGCAAAGCCCACGCCGGTTCCAAAATCCTTCAGTGTTCTTGAACCGATATTTGAGGTCATTATGATAACAGTATTGCGGAAATCGATTTTCCTTCCAAGACTGTCGGTCATTTGACCTTCATCGAGGACCTGAAGCAACAAATTGAAAACATCGGGGTGTGCCTTCTCCACTTCATCAAATAGGATAACGGAGTATGGTTTTCTTCTCACCTTTTCTGTAAGCAAACCACCTTCCTCATATCCCACATAGCCCGGAGGGGCTCCAACCAGGCGGCTTACGGCAAATTTCTCCATGTACTCACTCATGTCTATACGAATCATAGCGTCATCGCTGTCGAACAAAAACTCAGAAAGTGCTTTGGAAAGTTCGGTTTTTCCTACCCCGGTTGGACCGAGGAAAATGAAAGAACCGATGGGCCTGTTTGGCTCCTTAAATCCTGCACGGGTGCGCTGTATGGTTTTGGTTAGCTTTTCAACCGCCTTGTCTTGTCCAACCACCCTGCCTTTCAATATGGTTGCCATATCGAGCAGTCGTTTGCTTTCGTCTTCCGACATTCTCTTCACAGGAATTCCTGTCATCATGCTCACTACTTCGGCTATATCGTCTTCACTTACAGTAAATTTCTGCTCTTTGGTTTGAGATTCCCACTTGGCCTTTGCCACTTCCAGTTCTTCAAGAAGCCGTTTTTCACTGTCACGCAGTTTGGCCGCCTCTTCAAAATTCTGGCTTTTCACCACCTTGTTTTTTTCGTTCTTAACCTCTTCTATATTGGCTTCAAGTGCCACAATATCAGCTGGAACATGAATATTGGAAATGTGAACACGGGCTCCGGACTCATCTAAAATATCGATGGCTTTATCGGGTAAATGCCTTTCACTCATGTACCGAACACTCAAATCGACACAGGCCTTTACCGCCTCTGGGGTGTAAACAACCCCATGGTGTTCCTCGTATTTATCGCGAATGTTGTTCAGAATTTCGTAGGTCTCTTCGGGACTGGCCGGTTCAATCATTACCATTTGAAAACGGCGTTCCAATGCACCATCTTTTTCAATGTACTGCCTGTATTCATCAAGCGTAGTTGCACCAATACACTGAATTTCACCTCTGGCGAGGGCGGGTTTGAACATATTGGAAGCATCGAGTGAACCGCTTGCTCCGCCGGCTCCCACAATGGTGTGTATTTCGTCTATGAACAAAATAACATCATCAGCCTTTTCCAGTTCCATCATCAGAGCCTTCATTCTTTCTTCAAACTGACCGCGGTATTTGGTTCCTGCTACCATACTGGCAATGTCTAAACTCACCACGCGTTTGTTAAACAGCACCCTGCTCACTTTCCTTTGTATGATGCGCAGTGCAAGACCTTCTGCAATGGCTGTTTTGCCCACACCGGGCTCACCAATCAATACAGGATTGTTCTTCTTGCGGCGGCTGAGAATTTGACTTACCCTTTCAATCTCTTTTTCCCTGCCTACAATGGGATCAAGTTTTCCATCTTCGGCGGCTTTGGTTAAATCGCGGCCAAAATTATCGAGTACCGGAGTTTTGCTTTTACCCTTGGTTTTACGGGCTTCGGTGGCTTTTTGCTCTTCCCTGAAAAAGTCTTCAGGTGTTTCATGCTCATCGCCCGGCGTTTCAGCTTTAGGGGGAAGGGCATCCACACCGTCTTCAATGGCCGACTTGAACACATCGTAATTTACACCGAACTGCGCAAGCACTTTGGATGCGGTGTTGTCTTCGTCGCGCAAAATACTGAGCAATAGATGCTCGGTTCCGATCAGATCCGTCTTGAAAATCTTGGCTTCCAGATAAGTAATTTTCAACGCTTTCTCGGCCTGTTTGGTGAGGGGAATGTTACCCAGATTGGTCGTTCTTCCCGAAGTTGATCTTACGGTATCCTCAATAGATTTTTTTA
>Ga0315902_10003413_pt1 | contig 23810 bp, 22 predicted proteins | sample LakEriMetagenome_9_FD_203523 | JGI IMG/M metagenome (GOLD analysis project Ga0315902, IMG submission 203523) | Freshwater fungal communities from buoy surface, Lake Erie, Ohio, United States - Buoy 12 MA117 | ecosystem: Environmental > Aquatic > Freshwater > Lake > Lake biofilm | place: USA... | reverse complement strand
AATAGATGCAGTAAGTGCGTGGATCATGTCGAAGTGTGCGGTTGGTGTTCCTGCCGAAAGTTGATCTGAAGCCGCGACCGAAGGAGAAATGCCCTGCTCCGAGTCACAACATTCTGCACTTTTGCGTGCGAGAACTCGGCACTAGCAGCAAAACTTATCCTGCCATCGCACTCCGACGGTTCAGCGAGCAGGTGTTGACGCATCGATCACTGATTTGCTTCTCTGTTGATGCTTGAGTCGTATACGATCTGACCGCGCAAATGGCCATTTTGCGGCCAGTGCGCAGACGTGGAGACAGTTGCGGTCAGTACGCGCCTATCACAAACGTATTGGCAGCAGCGTCTTGATGACTTGATTAACTCTGGTCAAATCTCCGACGATCTGTTGCGACAACTTGGAAGGTAAATAACGAGCTCAGCAGAATTCAAAAACGTAATGAACAGAGCAACCGTTGCGGGACCTGCATCGGACGAAATGATTGACGACGCGGAGAGCAAGCTGTCTTTGCAGTTTCCGTCGGAGTATCGGGCGTTCCTTAAGGAGTATGGCGCGGCGATGAGAACGGGATTCGAGATCGCAGGAATCTTTGCGGACGACGATGATGGGGCACCGATGTGGCGACAAATCGTTCAAGCAACACAGAGATTGAGAAAATCGGTCAACGGGATGCTTCCCGAATCGTTGATTCCGATTTCAGATGATGGATGTGGTGTGGCGTACTACATCGACGCTTCAAAGTGCAACGAGGACGGTTGCGATGTCATCGCTTACGGTTCCGGCATTGACGGCAAAACCGTGGCTGGAAGTCTCGAAGAATTCGTCCTGAAAGTCGCAAGGGACGAACTCAATGTCTAACGGTTTCAAAGGCGACTGCATTTCACGGCGCAATTTCATATTCGGCGAGTGCTCCTGTCCTTCTTTCCGGAAAAACCAACGCGCGTCGAACGAGAAGGTCGCGTTGAGAAATTCGGCTACTGGGGGACTTGAGGTTGGTTGGTTGGTTGCATGTCGATGATGGAACTCAGAAATTACTTTGGACCAATGGGGAGCTTTCTCGATGGTGACCGCAGGACGCAATTTATCTGTATGGGGCCAATGGTTCAGCTGCTTTACTACGTCTACGAACGATGTCTGTAGTGCACATGACCTTGCAGCAGTGAACTTGCGCTGCTCCCTTGGTCTCAACGAAAGTATCGACCATCTCTATCTTGAATGCCTAGACTTGGTGTCCGAATGGTCCTGTCAATTGCTCGAATTCACAGAACGGAATCACCATCATTTTCGGGAGGACCCTGAGTGTTTTGATCATTCGGAAGATGTCTACAGGGCCATCGCGATGGTTCAATTTGTCCAAGAGGCGGTACGTGTCCATTACAACACGACTTTCGCAGAGGGAGAGTACAACGCAATCGATTCCCGAAATCTCTTTTTGACTGGCGTACTCACTGGCTTTGGTGGAACATGCGTATCGTTACCGGTGCTCTACGCTGCGCTCGCTCAACGAATCGGCCATCCGGTTGAGCTCGCCCACACATGGGAACACTACTACTGTGTGTGGAACAGCCAGAACGGCTTTTGCTTTGAGGCGGCCGGCAGGGGTTTTGACAAACGCACTCACGAATACTATCGCCATTTCCGTAGGATAGTGACTGCAGAGGATGAAAGTACTTTTGGCTTCCTTAGACCCCTCAGTCGCAAGGAACTTTTTGCTTGTTTTGCGAAAGAGCGATCCCATTGCCTACAAGAGCAATTTCGTTTCGACGAGGCACTCGAGGCGGATTATCTTGCCAAGACAATAGCCCCTCATGTTGCACAGTTTTCGATGGCGTACGCACTCACGAATTCCTCACGTGAGCTTTTTCGAGTGCTCGGTGCCACCCCTTCACGTTCGATGCTCGCTGAAGTTGAGCACCTTGAGAGAGAATTGTCCTCACAGTTGAACGGTCCTGATTCGAGTCCTTGCAGCAGTGCCGCAGTCATGAATCTACAGCGGATATTACGAAATAGGTATCAATCAACGATTCAGCAAGAACACGACGACGTGTTCAGCGCGTATACTGATTTTACGTAATGTCCTAAATGCAAGGAACGCTACCGTGTTCGACCCAACGATTGGCCGCTGGCAGACGAAAGACCCCAAAAGCTTCGATGCTGGGGATACGAACCTGTATCGCTACGTGGGGAATCATCCTACGATGGCGACAGACCCAAGTGGGTTGTTCGAGGAAGGAATTAAGAAGCCCGGTGAACAATGGCACATCTTCAATATCTTTGCTTCCAATCCAGATCAGGCAAAATATGTAGTTCGTAAGGTTGGTGGTGACGGACCACCATACGCCTCTGAAGTTGTTAAAAATGGGATCAAGTCAACAGGCCCTTCGATTGAACTACACCCGGTCGAACATGTTCTTAATCAACATCTGGGTGGACAAAGCCCATATTCCCGTGCGAGCACGTTGCGTAATGGTGCTCCAAAGATTCGAGGGACACCTGTGTGGGAGGACATTAGCAAGTTGGAGGACGGGCAGTTATTGACACATGAAGACATCGTTAAAGCGTCGAAGGAATTCTTGTCACGGAACGAACACTTGCGTGAACGATTTGAGATCTGGAAGAATAATCAAGGGAATGAGGGTGAAGTGCTTATTAAGGGAGATGTACCAAAAGAGGCGGTCTACTCGCAAAGCGCGATTCGACTGCATCGAGTTTTGAATGGTACAGGTAAAGTGCTGTTTGTCGGTGCGGTAGCGATGGATACCGCATCTTTCTTCATGGCGGAGGATAAAGCTGGCGACGCCGCGCGGATTGCGGGTGGTTGGACAGGTGCATGGGCTGGTGGAGTGATCGGTGCTGGGACGGGCGCCGCAGGTGCCGGGATCGCAGGGCAGCTTGGTCCTCAGGTAGCGATTCCTGAAGAACTGATCACTGTTCCTGTCTGTGGTTTTTTTGGGGGGCTGATTGGTAGTTTCGCTGGTTACTGGGCGGGCAGTGTGGCTGGTAGGAACTACTACGATTTCATCCAATCTGAGTTGGATAGGTACCGACAGTGATTCGAAACTATCGTAGACTTCTCGAAATATGGAACACGGACTACGGCAGGGCGGGTGGTTGGCTGATCGAAAAACAAGGAGAGCCTATCGGTGTCCTATTCGATCCTGTTTGTTCTGAGATGTTCTGGGAGCGTTACAGAATTCGGAGTTATGGAGAAAACGATAGGAACTCTGAAGTCACGTCTGAGGCATTCTGGCGAAACTTCGACTTCGCGAAGATAAAGTTTCGATCAATCGCTGTTGGAGAAATTGCAAAGAATGCAATTCCGGCAATCGATCCTTTTGATAATGAAGGACGTGTGTCGATCAGAGGACTTTACGTCAATGCGCGAGATCCGAGTTTTTGGGATCGGATGGTACTTTTTGTTTACCGATTGATGAAACAAAGGCCAGGATGTGAGTGAACCTTCCAACCTTGGATGCCTGAACCTTGATGAAGAGTTGCGTTGTCGGTGATGTTTGAACTGAAGACCGTTGGCACGATGCCAACGGAAGGTTTTAGCAGGATGCATTCCCCGGCTTGAAGCGGATTGGCGGTTGATGTCAACCAGTTGGGTTGGAAGCGTTTCCGGTTGGAATCGCTAGGGCACGTTGCGTTGGCCAGAGATGATAGAACTGAAGTAGCGAGTGCATGGACGCCGAGCTGAAGACGGGCGGGATGGCAAGGATGCCAGTCGGGCACGACGCGACCCAGCATCCTCAGTCGTATTACTTTGCGCGAGCTTCCAACGCCCCTGGTGCCGGACTTGCGCATTTCGTTATCGAGACACGTGGCTATCTGCACTGCTCCGAGCCACAACATTCGGCGCTTTTGTGTGCGAGAACTCGGCGCTATGAGCATGATTAATCCTGCACTCGCGATTGGAGTCCGCAAGGATCTGGGATCGATACTTCGATGGCTGATTTACTCGTTACTTCATGCTCCATTCTGGTCTGATCTGACCGCCTAAATGGCCATTTTGCGGCCGTACGCGGACGTGGAGACAGTTGTCATACTAAGCAAGTCATTACTCGGCTAAGGAGCAACGCAAAATGTTTGACGTCGAACCGTTATGCATGCTACATTCCTATCTGCGGCAACTCCATCCTCCAATCCGTCCCCAGGAACTCAGCTATGTTCGATCCAACGATTGGCCGCTGGCAGTCCAAAGACCCGAAGAGCTTCGATGCTGGGGATACGAATCTGTATCGCTACGTAGGCAACCATCCGAGCTATGCGACCGATCCTAGTGGGTTGCAAGCCCCTGAAAAAGCATCAATTCATTCATTGCGAAATCCCGGTGACGATGGTTGGCACGCTCCCAGTGGACAACGGATGTTTTATGCGAATGATTTGATTTCATTTGGACGGCAATTAGAGAGGGGAGAGGCCGTTGCGCCCGATCTATACCTTGATTCCAAGTCTCTTCAGTTGATCGAACTTGGACGAAGCATTGAGAATGGCTCATACGCCGTCAACCAACGACTCGCGAGATACAGCGACGAGTTTGGCAGCCACATGAGCTTTTGCATGTCCTGCCATGATGCTACTAACCATGCATCCCGACTGAAAATGGGGATCGCGAGTGATACATTGAATGGCAGCTGGGCTCACTTCGAAGCTGAACTAGCGATTATGCTTGGCCCATCTGGCGTAGGAGCTGCTTCCAAGGGCGGAAAGATATCGTCTACGGCCTTTAGAAGGCTTCTTGCTTCTCGGAATGTTGCTCAATCCGCTGAGTCCGCGATAGTAAATGTAGGCGGCAAAGCACATCTAAATGTTGCTATGCTGGAAACGCCTGAGGCTTCGCAGTTGTTGATAGGTGGAGTCGAACCGCTGACAATTGGCACTAAGGGTGTAGCTGTTAGCCCATTGGCAGAAGGAATCAGCAGATTCGGACTTTGGAATCTTCCCGAGACCGTCTTGCATTCCGAAATTACTTCAATGAAATCTGTTTTTCCGAGTACCGGCAATTTCGCTTTTGCCGTTGAGGAACAATCAAGTGGTGCCCTAGCAATCGTGCGGGGCTCTAGCGGCCAGAAGGTGACTGCTGGCCTCGTTTCGGCGCCAGTCGAGGGTGAGAACTTATTTGCTCGGATGCTTGTACCGTCGAAGTCAGGTGCGCTCAGAGAGCACTGTTTCGATCCCGAAACAAAGCTACTTGAGTTTTTTGGTCGGAAGAGCAAGCCTGGGCAAATTTTGCTTTACTCTGAAAACCCACTTTGCCCTGGATGCGCCTTCACAGCAGACCAGTTCCAAACCGTATACGGAAACATCCTAAGCATTGGTGAGGGTATTCCGCGATCGCAAGTGCCAAAATAGGGTCTTACGATGGATAGGTTGACTCAAGCAATTATGGCCCAGAACTCGGCAGATGTGAAATCATGTCTGAATCAGAGTATCGATTCTTCGGTTCGCGAGAAAGCATTGCTTTTTGCTATCAATGAGCACGCCGGATATGACATACTGAAGTTGCTTCTCGAAAGTGGTGTTGACCCAAACTCAGCTGATGAGTTCGGGCAGACTGCACTACAACTTGCTGTAGACTGCTCGATCGATCGTTACGCATTTGAAGTTGATGACGAATTGGATTTGCGAATGATTAAGCTACTTCTGCAATATGGAGCCAGTCCTTATGCTGTCAATTTGCGTGGCGAAACAGCAATAGATTGGGCTCGAAATCAACTTCCTCTAGCTTCGCCAATCCTACACATCCTAGAAATGAGCCTTGGAGATTCTGAAACCGCCGAACAGTGAACGTGACCGAAGGAGTATGGCCGCAAGTTTGGCGGAATGTCGACGAATGTTCCAACGTGTGAAGCACGAAGCGAGTTGATGGCTTGCGTTGTCAAGATGGTTTGAACTGCAGGGCGGCGACACGCTTCGCTTCGGCGCTGCAGAACATTCTGGAAAAAAGCGCTGCTCCGAGCCACAACATTCGGCACTTTTGTGTGCGAGAACTCGGCGCTAGCAGCGACGTTTATCCTGTCATCGCACTCAGACGGTTCAGCGAGCAGGTGTTGACGCGTCGATCACTGATTTGCTCCTCTATTGATGCTCGAGTCGTATACGATCTGACCGCCTAAATGGCCATTTTGCGGCCGTACGCGGACGTGGAGACAGTTGTCATACTAAGCAAGTCATTACTCGGCTAAGGAGCAACGCAAAATGTTTGACGTCGAACCGTTATGCATGCTACATTCCTATCTGCGGCAACTCCATCCTCCAATCCGTCCCCAGGAACTCAGCTATGTTCGATCCAACGATTGGCCGCTGGCAGTCCAAAGACCCGAAGAGCTTCGATGCTGGGGATACGAATCTGTATCGCTTCGTAGGCAACCATCCTAGCTATGCGACGGATCCGAGTGGGTTGGAGGAATGGGATCCAAAAAAACTGTCGAGAGCGTTTATTGATAAACTCATTGCGGCAGGCGCTGAAATGCGTGTACATCTTGGGTCGGCGGACGACAAACATCTGACTGTCTCGTACCGATACATTGATCCAGAAACCGGAGATGAACGTGTCGCGATTTTTCGTGATCGAACGACAACAAGTTGGATGATTTGGTCCAACACTCATTGGGAGCTTATGGGTACATCCCCATTACGAAACATGAGTATGGAACAAGCGTTCGAAACCATCCATGATTCTCCGCTATCAGTGAAGTCTCACAACGACGCAGTTGCATTCATGCAAGCGATTCCCCTCGTTCGCTCGGCGGACTCGATCTCTCAGGGAAAGGTAATCGAGTCTACATTGAACCTCGGAAGTGATGTTATTGATGTCGTTTCACTTGGCGGAACCGCTGCGGTCCGAACTGCCGGAACAGAAACGATCAAGTGGACAGGTCGTGGTGTACTCGCTGGGCAATGGGGATTTGGTGCGTATGAAGCCTATGCGGATGGCGAAACGTCGCGTCTCAAAGGAGCGGCGATTTCGACAGTGCTAGTCGCAATGGCAGGTGTAAGAAGTGGCCCTGTCGATACATCCTATCGGTCACAAGCCCCGAAGGACAAACAACAGGTTCAACTGTACTCGTACTTTGAGGGTGCAAAAGACGATTCACGTCCTTTTACATCCTCTTCGGGTAGAGTCTATCTCTCCGGTCATGCCCCAGGTCCTTGGCTCACAGAACAAGGGTGGTTGGCTAGTGCTAGACGATTCATTCGAACGGGACGCGTGAGTCCGTATTCCTCTATGGATAACTTCTTCACGACAGGACCAATCGACGCTGGAGAATGGGGGCTGAAACCAATAATCCCGCGATTTGCAAATTTCTGGAAAAGACTCGGCGGGCAATACCACACGAGTATCGGAACAAGCGGTTTTGAATTGGCTGAACAAGGTGGACGGTTTTTAGTGAATCGACCAATAGCATCCACTGCAGCCCAAATATCACAAGCTCTAGGAGGTCTTCTGCTTGAGTCAACGGTCGACGTGCTTGTGATTAGTAACGCGATCTACTGGGGAAACAGGTTCTTCGGAGGCAACAATGATAGGCCTTGAAGACGGATTTCGACGATTCCAAGATTTCGGATTGATTCTTGGCTTGGCGATAGTAATCACGATTATTGGATCGATGTTGCGTTTCGCATTCGTTGTCGGCCAACAGCAACTTCCGGTCATGCGTGTGCTATTCTACCTTGCACACGTCGTTAATCTTATCGGACTGCGATACTGTATTCGCAGAGATTCACCAGTTTTGGGCTATGCTCGCCGTTCAAATCGCGAGCTCGTATTGGGCGTATTAGCTGTTTGTTTCACCACGGTTTTGGGAGGTGTTTTCTTTGAATTAATTTGTTAATAGGTTGCCCTGCTCCGCGCCACAACATTGTGCACTTTTGTGTGCGAGAACTCGGCGCTAGCAGCGACGTTTATCCTGTCATCGCACTCAGACGGTTCAGCGAGCAGGTGTTGACGCGTCGATCACTGATTTGCTCCTCTATTGATGCTCGAGTCGTATACGATCAGACCGCCTAAATGGCCATTTTGCGGCCAGTGCGCGGACGTAGTGACAGTTGCAGTCAGTACGCGCCAAGGAGCCACGCAAAACATTTGACGGCGGACCGGCATGCATGCTACATTCCTATCTGCGGCAACTCCATCTTCCAATCCGTCCCCAGGAAATCTGCTGTGTTCGATTCGACGATTGGCCGCTGGCAGTCCAAAGACCCGAAGAGTTTTGATGCTGGCGATACGAATCTGTATCGCTACGTAGGCAACCATCCTAGCTATGCGACGGATCCGAGTGGGTTGGAGGAGCCTTATGTAGGCCCGTCAATAGAGATCTTGAATTCCCATAAGGATGCCGGAGGCCTTGATTACCAAATACGCAAAGTTTCCTCGAGTGAACTTGATCAGTTGTATGCAGCGGGATTACTGAGCCAGTATGCCTACATTGAGGCACAGGACCTACTTTCCCTTCACTCACGAGTTCGAGTTGCCATAAGCCGAAGGCTCAGAAACGGAATAAGGGCGATTGAGGGCGCCACGAGAGTAAATGGAGCGATCGAAGCCGCTGCAGGTGCAGTCGAAGCAGCCGAAGGCGTCGTGCTGCTAGTTCCAACAGTTGGCGGCAGCTTTGTAATGGTCGTCCACGGATTGGACCACACGCAGGCTGGAACTCGAAGCATGTTTACCGGCATCGATCAAAACACTTTTGTTGCGACAGGGGCAGAATATGTTGGTGAGCATGGCCTTGGACTAAACAAGGAAAGCGCACGCTCACTCGGCCAACTGACAGAGTTTGGTAGCGATATCGTTGCACCAATCGCAATGATTCGATCCGCTAGGATTGGAATGCTCAATTCTGAAGTTGATGATCTAGCCCCAAGTAGTGCAGCGTTCGCAGATCAGCTCGCAAGAGTCGCAGCGAGGACACCCGAGGAGCTCGCCGCGCGAGCAGAACGGGCAGCTATGCTTCGTCGAGTGCATGCAGATTCGTCAGGGGCTCTCCATCGCGCAGCAGAATCGCGAGCTGCATATCAATTTCAAGGGACCGTTGCTCAGCGATACCGAAAACAACTGGTCCAGTACGACGAGAAAACTTTTTTCCCTGGCGGCGGGCAACTTGGAGAAGTCGATATTGAACTACGATCGGTCATTCTGGAAATCGCAACAAGTATTAAGGGAGCTCCTGGCAAGTTCAATCAACTTCGAGCCTATTCGTCATTGATTCAAAATCCTAATCAGAAGTTCGTTGGACTATTCTCGAAGCATCGCGTACCAGTGGATACGACATATCAGTACCAGACACAGTTCCCACTCGTAAGCGTCATAGATGACTCCGACTGGGCAATGTTGGACGCGTTCGTGTATCACGGAGCACGACACTAACATGGACAACCTGTCAGTGGTTTTTGCGAAATCGATCGACGTAAGTGATCTTAGGGAGTTCGTATCTCAGAATTCTGGCGTTTGGCAGGATGCGGAACCATCATTGCTACAAGCTCACTTCCCACAGAACGACGGCGGAGTGTTTTTGAGAGGAATAGGAACACAGGAAAATGATGTTTCCTTTTTGTCGTCAGAGGAACTAGCTGCGGCTACGAATGCTCTGGGCGTTCCAAGAGCGATACTGACCCTCGACTATTCGAAAAATGCGACGTGTCGCGAATCCGCGAGTCGGATTGCGCAGCTCCTTGCAACCAAATGGGGAGGCTTCATCGTGCCAAGTGACTAGGACTTGCCCCAAATAGTGGAGTACTGCGAAACTCAAACAAGCTAAACAGCGTGGAACGGACGACGCCAGAGCTATTGGACGCGAATCGATCGAAGGGACGTACGATCAACATCGTCAAGGAAGGTTCTGAAGAAGCAAGATACTTCGACTTCATCGGGGCTGAGGCCAATGTTGGAGGAGAGACTATGACTAATATTCTTCTCCGTCCGAACCCAGGTAAAGCTGCTGCACTCGAAGAGTTCTTACACGGTACGCAGCATAGGCTTGGCATCATTCAACGATTGGGTACGAATGGCGCGGAGCGACACGTCAAGGACTTCATGATTCGGCACCCTGCTCCGCGCCACAAAATTGTGCACTTCTGTGTGCGAGAACTCGGCGCTTTGTGTGAGTAGTCGGCCAGAATGTTGTCTCGGGAGCGATCCGTGACTTCCGAACCAGCAACTGCAAAATCCTGTCTGCGGAGTTGGGACTGATTTGCGATCAGGACGATGTGATACGAAGCGGAGGTCCGGGGTATCGATTGAACGAGTGGATCCGCATTGAAGACGGCAGCCAGTCCAAAACACAGACCGTAGAGGACGAAGGGCAAAGTCGCCGCGATCGGATTTTGGAACTGCTCGCCGGTGGCAAGCGACTTCGAACAGCTGCGATTGCTGATTCGCTTGGATGCAGCCAAGCGACCGCAAAGCGTGAGCTCGACTTCCTTCGAAGCACGGGAGCGATCGAGTTCATCGGTCCGAGCAAGACCGGTGGCTATCAACTTCGGAAAGTGATGAGCGAGTAAATGAGCGAGTAAACCGTTTACTCGTTAACGAGTAAATGACCCTGTAATGTGTGGATGAGCGAGCAAACGGTTTAGTGTCCAAGAGAGAGCCGCAGCGCGCGCATGCAACAGGCAGCGCACGGAGTGTTTTGCAGCGCGCGTCGGATTTTGCGTCGCCTCATTTTGGAACCCCCGTTTTTCCCAGGGAATTTGTAGGTTGTTCGGTTCCTGTCCTCTCCGCTGCAAAACCCTGGTTTTCCCAGGGTTTTTCGCATTTCCGGCCAGTTCCTTTGGAGTTCTGTAGCGCCCATGCAACTCGGTGCATGGCGCCTGCGGCGTTGTATTTCGCGTCGCGCACCCCCAATCGAGTCGTTTTTCGAGTCGCGCGAGTCGCCAAAACACTGGGGTCTTGCATGTCCCGGTCTGGCCAAGATCCACGCCCGTGGTGGCGGTAGGATTCGAACTAGTGGAGAAATGTTTTGAAGTGCAGGGACGGTGAGACGAGGATCCCTAAAAAGCCTATCACACGCTCGTATGCTCTTCGGAAGTCAAAGTCCTGGCCCGATTGGCGTTAATTGCCATCTGCCTATCCCGGCATTTGTTCGGTCGAGAAACGATTCGTGGGTGGCACGCATTTGCATGTCCGTTTTGCAACTGCTTGTTTGAGGAAGAATTCTCGTTGAAAAACTTGACTTGCAGTCTTCAGATCCTTACATTCGACGGTTCGAGGGATGTCAATGCCCTTCTTTATGTTTACCTTTCACATGCTTGGAGATTCGTCATGCGTGACCGAATTCGGCTGATTACAAGTGGTTTTGGAATGTCACTGTTCGCTCTTGGTGTTTTTTGGGCCGTTGCCGGGGAAAGCCTCTTTGCGTCATCTCGCAATGTACGACTGCTTGAACAAAGTGAGACCGAACGGATTGATGGCGGATATCCATGGTGGATTTGTGTTGATCGCGCCCCATGCCAAGACCCAAATCCGTGTCCCACTACGTCTACCTGCGATAGTTCAAACAACAATCCAAACTGCGGTATTCAATACTACCCAGGATACAACAACTGTTCATCTACGTTCGCAAGCTCCGGCTGTGGGAATGTTTTGAATGGTACCTGCGTTTTGTTGGCAGGTGGAGGTTGGGAATGGACTCCGATTCCGACAACAGGCACACCAGCATGCGGTGGTTCTATTTGCAACGCGTACTGAATCAATCTTGCCGTTCTGATTGGAGCCAGATTCCGATGGGCCCTCCGGCGTTGATCTGACAGACGGCATCGTCCCCATTCACTTACGAGGAACGTTATGAGATTGCGATTCGCGATTGTGTTCATCGGGCTTCTGATGTGCTTTCGCACGAATGCCTTGTTGATCGGACAAGACAGAGGTCAGCATCCGTTTGACCTATTGGCTTTTGACTACTTGTCCAAATGTGAGAGCAAGTCCATCAATTGTTCCGTTCAGCTGGATTTGGAGGGAAGCGCTGTTTTCACACCGGAAGCAAAAGGGAACTCGAATTTGGGTAAGTGGCAATTCAACCCCGAACAGGGGCTTCGGTTCGACTTGCCCTTTCTCAGTGGGACGCATTCTCAATCGATATATGGGCATGGTTCACATATTGCTGAACTCTGGCTACCCGCGGATGAAAAAGCCAAAGGACACGGCCAGATAGCGCAGCAAGGGAACTTGTTTACCTCTCGATATTGGCCAATGTGGATCGATTGGTATCAAAACACTAATGTTGTGCTAAATCCGCAGGAAATTACTATCAATTCATCTGCCAAAACCCTGGAAATTAAAATGCCAGGGAATCCCTCGATATTCGTTACTTTTCTGGAGTCGCCGAATGGACTACAGATTACGAAACTGAACTCGTCCGTAAAAAACGCCAATTTCTCCATCAACTTTGAACGTACATTCGAGAATTTGCTAGTGGACGGTATTTGGATTCCAAAGAGTTGTGTCGAACTGACTTCCGGCTCCAATGGTGATGGAAAGCTCCAACTCAGTTTCTCCGACATTTCCTTGGATTCCAACGGACGAATCGATTGGGATGTTGAATTTCCGCCCGGCATCAAAGTCAACGATCATGTCAATAAACAATTCTACGAGGTAAGTAAGTCTAACGATCCGATTGTGTCTATAGAGTCAATGGCGAATCATGCAAGACGCACTGACATTTCCAAACCATCGCTTTTGGGAGTTTTCTCCAAACCGTCGAATTGGCAGTTTTCGATCGTTGCTTTGGTTTTCGCAACCACCTGTATTGTTGTGTTGGCAATTGCAATTAGAAAAAGGATAAAGTCATGAGTCGGGGTATGAGAATACTGCTTGCTTTCGCACTTTGTTCGCTCGTCAATTTGTGCAAGTCCTATGGCGGCTATTCAATTCCGTCAATGGGTAAGCTGTCGACAAACCCGAGTTGCGGCGTTAGTGCAACAGCGATTTTTGTTGCTGCGTCAGGCAAGTCGATCAATGTGCGAAACTACGTCATGGAGCACAATACGTCTAAGTCGTCGCATACAATTGATGAAATTGTAAAGATGGTGTCGGATCAATCTATCCGGGTTCGACCTATTAAAGCTGACGTGCAAAGTCTTTTTGGAGTCGTGCATAAGCCTTTTATCGCACACCTGTCAACAAAAGGATTGCCGGGGCACTTTGTGGTAGTTTTTCCGTCAGCAACAAATTGGACCGTTCTCGATCCTCGGCTCCATGCGCCAATTGTCGTTGAAAAACGCGATATTCGAGACGTCGCGTTTAGCGGGGTATGGATCATTCACAATTCTGACTATTCGAATTTTACTGGCAATCATTGGACGACCTTAATCATCGTGAGCTTTTTGATTGTTGGTGCTTTATTGTTTTTGGGATCGCAAGCCTTAGCTCGGACTGGTAAGTCGGGTTCAATGGACTCTGCAAGTTCCTTAATTTCGCCACTTGCGTTAGTGCTCACGTGTTCATTTTTTGGCGGCTGTCAACAAAAAACTTCGGACTCAAACATTGAGTCCACTCATACACTTACGAGACTTCTCGCTGTTGATCGCAACGAGTCGATAATTGAGTCAGCCAAATTAGTCACCCTCGAAAGAGTTGATTTTCCGAAGGAGATTGCAGAAGGAGAGCATGCCGAAGTCATTGCCCATCTTACTAACGTGAGTGCCAATAGCTTGTCGATGGAGAATTTTGTATCTGGATCACCTTGCTGCTCAACGTTTGTACTAAAATCTCTCAGTTCGAAGTCGGTCGAACCAGGAAGTACCTTCTCTGCTCACTTTATCGCTTACGGTCGTGCGGATGGCATGGCGGAGACTCTGGAAATCCAAATTGCAGTTGGCGAAGATAAGCAAGTCATCGTCGCTCCTTCGACCATTCGCCTAATCCGTCCTGCATATCGAGTTCTTGGCCCCATTGATGTGGACTTTGGCGAAATCAACAGAGGTGACGACGCTGTAGTCTCTCAAAACATCATAGTGCGATCCACTACCGAATCGTTCTTGGGAAAGGATGTGATCTCGATACTGACCGGAATTGGCGAACTAACAGCGGATGTAGGTGAGCCCGAATTCATTGGAGTCCAGTTACAGAACCAGCAATGGAATTTTCCGGTTACCTTCCGACTCAATACCGAGCGATTTGAGCCAGGGCCGTTCGCATACGGTTGTTCGGGAGAGTTAAATAAACAGTCGTTTAAAATTCAAGTACGTGGAAGAATACGTGCTGAATGGAGCCTTTCTGGTTCGCGAACACCAAGGATATTTGTCAAAGATGGTCACGTGGTTCCTTCCTTGTTGCGACTTACATCATCGCATACCGGATACACGATCAAGAGCGTCGAAATAACCAATTCATCGATGATTACAGCGAACATCGTCGAAAGTAAGGTCTTGCAACTTTCCCCCCAATCCAATATACCGGATTCAGAGGTTCCCCATGATGAGACCGCGACAATCTCACTTATCGTCACCCCAAATACTGGGAGCGATTTGAAACTAGACTTTCAAGCGACGGTTTCAAGGAGATGAAAATCTGCATGGCTCAAAGACGGGCGTTCACTTTGACCGAATTACTAGTCGTCTTCGCAATTATCGGTGTTTTGCTTTCCGTGACTTTGCCAGCCGTTCAAGCCGCCCGCGAGGCAGCTCGTAGACTGTATTGCCAGTCAAACATTCGTCAAATTGGTACGGCATTGCAGAGTTTTCAGTCGGTAAGTCGTACGTTCCCAATTGGTGTATCTTCAAAAATCGGACGCGACGGTTTGGGAAGTTCATATAGTGTTTTCACACGGCTTCTCGCCGAACTGGACGAAGTAACCGTCGCAAGATCAGTGGATTGGAGCGTTTCGCCCTTAGAAGAGAACAATCGAGAATACTTTGAATCTGCGTCAATTGCTATCTTGAAGTGTCCGTCTGATCCGAACGTGAACGGCAAAATTGTAATACAAGGAACCGACTCTCGCGCACCCCTTGGCCATTCCTATGTTGCAAGTGTTGGCGTCCTTGGTTCTATGCAGAATGAACAAAAGCTCGGTTTGTTGCTTGGGGATAAAGCGAGATTGGGTGGACCCTTTCGTGAAGATGTTGCTGTTCTTCCTGCCGAGATTGTTGACGGTCTTTTCTGCACAGCTTTTTTTTCTGAGAGACGAATCGGGACTTCTTCAAATTCTACTTATGTGCCAAACGGTAAGCCGTTTGTCGATGTAGCGAGATTGCCGACAACGGAGCTTCTTGTCGATATGGGAAACCCCAATAGACTTTCAGACCGATGTGCGACAATCCCTTTGAACTTCCCAACGTGGTCTCGCACGAATGCGCGCGAATGGTATTCCGCAGTTTATTCGTTTTACAATCACGTGCTCGGACCGAATGCGAATGTTGCGGACTGTGGTGATGCGACCAACGTACCTATAGGAGTGTTTTCGGCCAGAAGCTACCATTCAAATTGTGTCAACACTCTCTTTGGAGACGGTCATGTTGAACCAATCTCCGACTCAATTGACCTTGAGGTCTGGCGTTCGCTAGGTTCACGAGCTGGAGGCGAATCTTTTAGTATCGAATAGTAGAACGGATTCAAGCTGCGAGGAGAGAATTAAGTGCCACCCACGCATCAGAACGCTAACTATTTTTTCAACTGAATTGGTGGGGCGGAGTGCACTTCACCATTGGGATCTCGCCCATTTGGGGGGTGCACGAATGGGAGGCACGCATCGCCCCTGCCGCCTTAGCGAAGTCATCCTCAGTAACCAGCAGGTAGCTCTGCTGAGCGATCCGTGGCGAATTGCCCAGCCAAGAGCAAACCACGTGAAGTGGGAACTCACGCTGCAGTTCTGTTTGTCTGCTGGCCCGCATCGAATGGAACAAGCGTGGCCAACCTGAGACGCCGGCGCGGCGCAGTAGTCGCGTCATTTCGGTCCGTAGGTTCGAGTTCTTCCAGCCCATCGCTGTGTTGGCGGCAGCTCGATACTGGGGAGCCGCGACCACAAACTCACTCTTGTCGCCGAAGATCTCAAACGCTTCGTCGAGGATCGGGCGTAGCTCGGGAAAGATCGGGCAACTGCGAATGCCTCGGCCCTCGTGGTGTTCGACCTTCGGCTCTGGAATACTCATTCGGTTCATTTCCCAATCGATGTCCTCCCAGCGTAGCGACAGCGTTTCCGAGGGCGTCCGAAGCCCTCCGTAGCGACTCAACCCCAGTATCACTTTCCAAACTGGGTTTGCCTTCTTCATCAGCTTGTCGACCACTTCGCGAGGCACAAACTCGTTGACCTTCACCGAGCTCTTTTGGGTCCTTACCTTAAGGAATGGGTTCTCTTCGATGATCTTCCAATCGACCGCGTCGTGCATGAACTGCCTCGCGAATTGGATCCGTTTGTGGATCGTCGTCGTGGCCATCCCTCTAGCTTTGAGCTTCTCGTGAAACTCTTTCGCATGCCCCGCTGTGATCTGATTGATCCGGATTCCCTCGGGCATGTACTCTTTGAGGTTCGCGACCACCTGTTTCCATACCGCGACGGTTGCTGGCTTGCGACTCTTGCCGTGGCGCTGGATGTAACCATCTAGGAACGCATCGAGCGTTGGGATAATTACCTTCTCAGGAATCGGCTCTGGTTCGACCAAACCCACAGCGATGAGCTTTTCTCGCAGAGCCGGGGATTTGGCTAGCCAAGCCGCATCGTCCTGGGCCATCGGACTGCCGAGAATCTTCGAGCTCAGAATCCCTTCGATACGTCGCCGAATCGTCTCAGACTCTTTATCCGAAACCCTGCCAAGATACACAGTGCGGCGGGTTTTTGTCTCGTCGTAGAAGAGCGCTCGTTTGCTGCCTGAATTGGCGGTGGTGATCGATGCCATCTAATGTTTCTCCAAGTTGGATGGGGTAGTTCATTCCTCATCTGGTGGCTCATCGATCCCGTCGGATTCGTCTATTTCGGTCACTAAGCGTTTGAGTTCCAAGAACTGCTTCAGGTCTGAAACCGCAAATCGCGTCAGGCGTCCGATCTTGATGTGGGGGATTTCTCCGCGGTTGCGTAGCTCCCAAAACATCCGCTCGGAAACCCCGAGCATCTTCGCTGCCGCCTTGCCGTTGACCGCTAGCGGAGCGATCGATTCGTGACTATCCATTGGTCATCTCGCTTTCTCTCAAAACCCAAGTATTCGTTGTCCGTCGGGTTCGTGAGCTCCAGATGCCGATGCACACAGGAGGCTCACTTACCGGTGAAAGTCCAGCCGCTTTTCGCAGTCTTTCGACCGCTTTGGAAAGGTTGTTGGTTTCGTTGGTTCAGGTGGCCATATCGCTTAGTCCGAACGATGCGAAACATTCGCGAATCGCATCAACATGCTTGTGAATCGTGTGCCAGCTTAGCCCCATCGTTCGAGCGATCTCGTTGATCGATTGGCCAACCGACCCAGGAACGATGCCACCGGAACTGTTACGAGTTCCCGGCTTTGTTTCCGAGGTCATGGACCTGTGTCTTGAGACCGCACCGTATCCAAATCCGGTCATGGCGTTTTCGGGGGCGCTTGCTTTGCAAGCCTTCCTCGCCGGCCGGAAGGTTCGGGACCCAGGTGATAATCGGACGAATCTGTATCTGCTCGGCCTAGCTCACTCGGCTGCAGGGAAAGATTGGCCACGGAAGCTCAACACGCGAATCCTCTTTGAGATCGGAGCCGCGGGTTGCCTCGGTGAGCGATTCTCCAGCGGTGAAGGGATACAAGACGCCCTGTATCTCTCGCCGAGCATGTTGTTTCAGACCGATGAGATCGATGGAATGCTCCAATCGATGAGCAAGTCGCGCGATGGCCGGCACGAAAACCTCATGTCGACTCTGCTCACGATGTATTCGTCGGCCAATTCGGTCTATCCGATGCGACGTAAGGCTAGCAAGGAAGCACCTGGCTCGATCGACCAACCCTGTTTGGTCGTATTTGGGACAGCGATTCCGAATCACTACTACGAGGCACTCTCTGAGCGAATGCTTACCAACGGGTTTTTTGCTCGGATGATCATCCTGGAGTGTGGTGCGCGAGCTAACGGGCAGGACGCAAAAGTCTTGGAGATTCCTGAGCGGGTGATCGCGACAGCCAAGTGGTGGAAGGATTTGATGCCAGGTAACGGGAATCTCCAGTCTTGGCATCCAGTTCCGACGATCGTTCCCCAGACAGCTGAAGCGATCGCGATATTGGCCGACACTCGTACGGAATCCGAAACCGAGTATCGCAAGGCTGAAAGTCAAAACGATTCGGTTGGCACCACCGTATGGGGTCGCGTCAACGAGCAAGCAAGGAAGCTTGCGCTGCTATATGCGATCAGCGAAAACCACGCTGATCCTGTCATCGGTGGCGATGCAGTGAACTGGGCCACTCAGTTCATCATGCATCAAACACGTCGGATGCTCTACATGGCGAATGCTTACTCGAATGAAAACGACTTCGCGATGCGATGTCAGAAGGTCATTGAAATGCTCTCGAAATGGTCGGAGAAATTCGGTGACACCTGGATGCCGTATCGCGACATCAGTCGAAAGCTTCGATGGAATCGACGCGAGCATGAAGACATTCGAAACGCACTTGTCGACCAAGAACGGATCGAAACCGACAGCGTTGTCTCTGGAAGGTCCTGATTGGCGTCCGCAAATCATGTTGCACCTCGCTTCGGAGATCGCATCTGCCACTCGTCGACCACTCGTTGAGTTTTTGAATGACCAGGTCTTTCGTCCATTTTTTGCGAGCTATGCGCGGCTTCTCAGCTAACCCTGCGGCATTTACAGCCGACGACCAAGAGCCGAACTTCCGCCTCGCCACACAATACAGACCACGGTTTTCTCGCTCGTTGATCGGCAATCCTGCGATATATCGATTCTGAATCGCGTCGATAATTCGCTTCCGCGTCCAGCGATGTGGATCGTGAAGATCCAACGTATCAAGCGCATCGTGAAAACTCCCAAAAAACCGCTTTGCTGCAGATCGAAGCTTGTTACAGGGTGGATTCCAAACCTCGGGATTCGCTTGGTTCGGCTGCCCGTCGCATTCAGCGATCCCGGGTCCTTTGACAGCATTTCAAGGTTGCGCAATGCAGTGCCTGTCCTAGTCTTCGTTCTAACTTTTCTTTCGATCGGAGTTGCGGTTGTTGACAACGGCACGATCTTCTGCTAAAAGCATGCGCTCGGGGCTGGTTATATACCCTTATGAAAAGTTAGGTGCTCTTGTGCAAAAGCTCTCCTTGATCATTCGAGTTCGGAAGCGCATGACATCTTTCAGGGTTGAGGTTGAAAGGTACCGCATGTATGTCAAAATCGCGCTTGCAGTCATCTTCATAGCATGCTCGTCGCTTTCGGCGTTGTCGCAGAGTCAGACATTTCCAAAGCCGTCAAACGAATCTCATCCCCTTTTTGTTCTATCGAAACAATACCTGGACAGGCTGGGAGATAATGTCATCTCTTGCAAGGCAAGTTTCTCAAACGAGGGCGCACTTCGGTTTGTTGAAGTGAATGACGGAGGGGCGCTAGCTGGTGATCTACAGTTTTCTACTAAGAATGGGCTCAGAACGGAGCTCTTGTGTCAAAACGGCCGCTACTCGTCGTTGAGTTCCGGTAGTCAAGCTAGTGTCGTTCGCAAGTGGCTCCCGAATGATAACGTTAAGAAGGGGACTTCGGAAAGTATCAAGTCAGCGACAATAGGTCAGCAAGTCGGTCCAATGACAAGCCGATTCTGGCCTGCATGGTTAGATTTCATTGTAAATACAGACGCGTACCTCTACTTCGATCCGATCACTGTTGAAGATGGACGTGCCAAATGCAGCATTCGTGCAGCGGGCTCGAACGCCATCTTGGAAGTTGTATTTCGGGAGACATCGAATGGTATAGAAGTGTTAAGCATCACAACTAGAGTCGATGGAGAGATGGTTAATGCATCGAGTTTTGAGAATGTGCTCGTTAATGGAATATGGTTACCCACTTCTGGAGTCATGAAGCAAGGTATCAAGGGTTTCAGTGGCGAAGGGAGAATTACTTTCGCTGAACTAACGCTTGGCGCTCCTCGACTGAGTTGGCAGATTGAGTTCGAAGACGGAGTTCTAGTCAAGGATGAAGTAAAAGGCGTTACATATACTGTCGGTGAATTAACTCGGTCTGGAAAAGATCGTATCGAAGCGATGTCCAAACAGATTCCTTCCTTGGATGCAGCGGAAGCCGCATCGAGGGGTTTGATCCAGCCCCGAGCCATGGGGAGTTTTTCGTTAGTGGTTGCCATCAGTATGGTGCTAGTGATTCTAGGTGTTGTGGCGCTAGTTTTGAGGTTCCGCAATGAAAAGAAGTAACGATAAACGCAATTCTGAACGTCGAATGCGACGGACGACTCGAGACTTTATCATTTCCGATCGACTTTGTTAGATGAGAGGACCTGTGTATGCGAGGAAGCAGGAGATGTGGCTTTTCCCTGATTGAACTTTTCGTTGCATTGTCGGTTGCTTCCGTTCTCGTTTCACTTCTTCTCGTTGCGGTGCAAGCGGCAAGAGAGCGCGTGCGACAGGCTCAATGCGCATCAAATCTCAGGCAGTTGTCGCTCTCGATACATAACTTCGAAGCAATACATAAGTGCTTGCCCAAAGGAGTCGAAACGCGTTTAGGAGATGATGGGATCGCGGCACACTATAGCCTTTGGACTCGAATTCTGCACCACATGGAGGAAGGATCGCTCGCGTCGAGTTTGCGATTCAATTTGAATCCGTTCCACCCTTTAAATTCCACGCTTGTAGGCACTAACGCTTCACCGCTCCTCAGGTGTGCCTCGGATCCATTTAGTGACTCGCATCTTTTGTCTCCGATTGGATTGAGTCAAGCTTCATGGTCATTTAACTACGTAGGAAGCGTTGGTGTCCTAGGTGGGTTGGTGGACGAAGTCGGCGTTTCGAGTTTCTCACCGGATGCTGTGCGTTTTGCAGGAGTGTTTCGACAAATCGCCGGAGTTCGAACTTCGGAAGTCGGTGATGGATTGTCATCCACAGCAATGTTATCTGAACGTATGATTGGCACTAGTGACAATCCTCTGTTTCGTGGCGATGCAATACCGTTCGCAGACTTCCCCCGCCTACCAAACCAATTTTTCATTTTGGACGTTGCAAGTCCAAACAATCTATCTCTAAACTGTTCTGGTATACCTCCTACTCACCCAACGTGGTCGCGCAGTCACAATCGAATGTGGTATTCCGCTGAATATTCCTATTACAATCACGTGCTTCCGCCAAACTCAATTGTCTCCGATTGCAGCGATGGACTGTTCCTTGGAATTGGCGTGTTATCGGCACGCAGCTACCATGGAATCGGCTCAAATGTTGGATTTGCAGATGGTCATGTTTCAATGATTTCGAATTCCATTGATCTTGTCGTCTGGCGAGCATTGGGGAGTCGTAACGGCGGTGAGATCCTCGCTTCAGTGCTTGACGAATAGCGATGCTTTGCGTGTATAGCATAGCCGCACAATTTTTCCATTTTCTTTCTTGGTGTGACCAGACGTGTCACTGCCCCTCTTGAGAATGCTAGCAATCCACGACTTTTCTGTTTGTATCGATTGCAGGGGTAACCATGAATCACAGCTTCAATTCGCACCGGATCCGGTGCATCTCGATCATCGGGGGATTCCTCGATGGAACCAAGTTCGAATTGGCCGACGGCCTGAATTGCTTTATCGGTGCCCGCGGTGCCGGCAAGACGACGATGCTCGAGTTTGTCCGCTATGCACTCGACGCTCTGCCCAGCCGCGAAGAACAACCGATCGAGCGCCGACGGATCGAATCCCTGGTGGAAAAGAACCTCGCTGGGGGACGCGTCGAAGTCACGATCGAAACCAAAGACGGTCTGCAGTACATCGTCAGCCGCTCCTCGGGTGACGAACCGATCGTGCTCAACGTCGATCGCCAGCCAACGGACATCTCGTTCAAAACGGGAATGGTCTTTGGGGCAGACATCTACTCGCAGAACGAAGTTGAAACGATCGCAGACTGCAAAGCGTCCCAGTTGGCGCTATTGGACAAATTCCAGGCCGATGCCATCTCCGACATCGAATCGCGGATCGAACATATCACGAGCCAGTTAGCGGCCAACGCGAACCAAATCGTTCCGCTTCAGCAACGGATCGCTGCCCTGACGGACGAACTGGCTACGCTCGCAAGTGTCGAAGAGAAACTCGCTCGCTTCGGTGCTGCGGGTGGGCAAGACGCTGCGACGATCAACAAAGCTCACAACTTGAAAGCCCTCCGGGACCGCGAACACCGAATCGCTCGCTCGGGCTACCAAGCTCTCGTGACCTACAACGAGGAACTAACGGCCTTCAAAGGTCGATTGGTCCAGAACGCTGCAACGCTCCTGGATCGCGAAGTCGCCAGCGGCCCCAATGGAAAAATGGTTCAAGAACTCCTCAACGTCGTGACCCAATGCGGAGTCGCGATCGACCAGTTGCTCCAAGATGCCAAAGGCAAGATCGCCGAGTCGATCAACCAAGTCACGGCCATGGGGACTCGCTTGACGACCACCCATCGCCAGCAAGAGATGGAATTCCAAGCACTGATTGAAAAGCATCAAGAAGCCCAAGGCCAAGCAGCCGAACGTGCCAAACTCGAGCGTTTGCGTAATGACCTGCTGGCCAAGCAGCGTCAAAAGCAACAGAACATCGAGCAGCTTGGGAACTTGGAAACCCAACGCCAAAACTTGGTTCGGCAACTGTCGGAACAGCGAGACGAGCGTTTCGCCGTTCGCGAAGCGATCGTCAAGAACATCAACACGAATCTTGCGCCTGCGATCCGAGTAAGTATCTCGCAGAACGGGAATCCGGAGCGATACCAACGAATCCTAGAAGATGGACTCAAAAGCGCGAGAGTCAAACACGGGATCGTGGCCCAAAAGATCGTCGATGCGTTTGTCCCTTGGGATTTGGTCGTCGCACTGCGTCGTCGCGATTCGGGGGTACTGATCGAACGAGCCGAACTGAATCCAGACCAGGCCGAAAAGGTGGTCACGGCCATGGCGAATTCCTCGGTGCTGTTCGAACTCGAAACCGTCGAGCTGATGGATTTGCCAACGATCGAACTCAAGGATGGCGAGACTTACAAAGAGTCTCTATCGCTATCGACCGGTCAAAAATGCACGACGGTGCTGCCGTTGCTGCTACTTGAAAGCGCCAATCCGCTGCTGGTCGACCAGCCCGAAGACAATCTCGACAACCGATTCATCTCCGAAGCGGTCGTCGAAGCGATCCTCAAAATGAAGTCCCGCCGGCAAATGATCTTTGTTACCCACAATCCAAACATCCCGGTCCTCGGTGATGCCGAGCGGGTGTTTGTGCTCGATTCCGATGGGGCCACGGCACGCAAGTCGAACGAAGGAACGGTCGACGAATGCAAGCGTGAGATCGTCAATTTGCTCGAAGGTGGCGAGAACGCTTTCAAGGTAAGGAAGTGTCGCTATGCGTACTGAGGCGATCGTCGAGAGCTTTGAGGCAAGCTTGCGCGAAGCGTTTCAGCAACTCCAAGGGGGAGCTAACGCGATCCCTTGGTGGGAACGGAAAAGCTTAGCCCAAGGCATGACCGAGAGCTTCGTCGTCGGTACCGCTTCGGAAACCGCATTCCTGCTGGTCGCCTTGTTACCGATTCAACGATTGGATCACGATTCGGGACACCAGAAAAGCCGAGGCTGATCCGATTGAGATCGAGGACACTCCAGCAAGTCGGCGTCTGCGGATCTTGGAATTGCTCGGCGATGGCGGGAAGCTGCGATCCACCTGCATTGCGAATCACCTGGGCTGCAGCCTCAAGACCGTCAAACGCGAGCTCGAAACCCTCCGCT
>Ga0315902_10003412_pt1 | contig 23811 bp, 31 predicted proteins | sample LakEriMetagenome_9_FD_203523 | JGI IMG/M metagenome (GOLD analysis project Ga0315902, IMG submission 203523) | Freshwater fungal communities from buoy surface, Lake Erie, Ohio, United States - Buoy 12 MA117 | ecosystem: Environmental > Aquatic > Freshwater > Lake > Lake biofilm | place: USA... | reverse complement strand
ACGGCTCCGTCATATCCACAAGGCGCTCGCGGTTGCCTTTCTTTTTCTGCTTCGCCACTTCCGGCCCGATGTAAATCTGGCCCTTCTCCACATCCTCCCACCGCAGCCGCAAAATCTCCACCGTCCGCAAGCCCGCGAAGCCACCGAGCAAAATCGAAGCCCGCAGCGTGTCGCTCATCGCCTCGTCTGATAGAAGCGTCACCATTTCCTCGGGAGTAAGGATGTTTCTTTTCGGCGTCGAGTCAGGGCAAACCACCGGCCGCCACGGCGACTTGTCGAGAAGGTCAATCTTCACGCACCAGTTGAAAAACATCCGCGCGTAGCGGTAGATCGTCGCCCGCGAAGTCGAGCACCCCTTCACCGTCTTGAACCACTCCAGGCACCGCACCGGCGTCACGCCCTTAAGCGGCCCGCTGAATCCCTCCGCGATCCACCGCGTCACCTTCTCCACTTTCTCCCGATGCGATTTCGAGTAGTCCGAAAACTGCCCGTTGAACATCGCCACCGCCCGAGCCACCGACACGCCCGTCGGCTCTTTCAGCGAATCCGTCCCCTGCTCCTTGATCTGAGCCACCAGCCGACCGCCCTCAATGTAAGCGGTAGCCTCCTCCGCAAAAAAGCGGCGAATCCTAGAGCCAGCCACCGCCGCAGGAATTTCCATTTTCCACGGCGTAGAGGGCCGCGCCGGGTAGAAGGAAACAAAGAATCGCGTTCCCTCGGACAAAAGTCGTGTTGCCATAGCAAAACAACCTGTTGCCCGTGTTGCCCGCGAAATCAACCTTTTAATGTCACAAGCGGTCAAAACGAGTCGAAACAAATCAGAAACGAAAAAGCCCGCAGAGGCTTTATTTATGCACCTCTGCGGGCTTTCGTTGAACAAATTACCGGCGGTCGGGATCGAACCGACACTTCGTGAGAAACGCGATTTTGAGTCGCTTTACTGCTTTTGATTAACAACTACTTACAACGCTGTTGCCCGCTGTTGCCATGTTTCTTGTTTTTCACTGGCCGGAAAATCGCCACGCCGCGAACGCCGTTCGAGCACATGACGCGAATGATTTTTTTCTCAAAAGTTTTTTGGGTGGTCAGCGTTTTCATTTGAGAAAACACCGTTGCGAGTGATTGGCCGGATTCCTCGGCTATGCTGGCGACGGTTTTCCAGCCTTCGGCTTCGTAGGCGGCCAAGTTGTCCTCTTTGGTGGACTCGTAAAAATTCGCCCAGGCGGCGCTTAGAGCGGGAGCAGCCAGGGGTTTCCCTTTTTTCTTTCGCATAAATTTACGGTGAGAGCGTTGTCGCAGTAGTGGCCCCACGCGAACCCCTGCGACCATGCCAGCGTGGCGCGGCGTTCGGCGGCATACGGCATGTCGAAGTTGGCGAGCATGCCGACGCAGTAGCCGGAAGCGCCGTCGATGTTACGGGCGCGCTCCCAGCCGACGCGGTGGAGGTGGGCCATGATTACATTGCCATAGGTCTCCGCGTGATCCCTGACGGCGTTGGTATTGAACATGCTCCCATGCACAAATTTCGTGCCGCCGAGTTCGACATAGTTGCGGATGCCGTAGGGGGTCAGCGGGGCGCGGAGTTTCTTCGCGGTCTCCTCGATTTTTTGGATGGTTAGGTTGGCCGCGTAGGCGAGGAGTGCGTTCGGGCTTTTGGAAAATTTCCAGAGGCGGGCTTCGTGGTTGCCGCAGAGGATTTGGTTGGGCTCGAGTTCGTGGAGGAACTCGATGCCGGCCATGAGGTCGCCCGCGACATCGGCGGCGTGGTCGGCGTCGTTGCTGTCACGCACGGCTCCGGCGCGGAAACTGGCGAGGTCAATGAAGTCGCCGAGGTGCAGGGTGGTCTGGGGCTTCCAGGTGGCCTTGAATTTTAAAACGGCGGCGCGGGCTTCGGGGTCGATCTCGGCGCCGTGCGAGCATCCGACGGCCATCCACTTTTTCCATTTTTTAATCGGTGTCATGGGAGGTCGGGGATTTCGTTGTCCGTGCGGAGTTGCCAGATGTAAGAGCGGACTTTTTCGAGCGTGTGGTCGCAGCCCGTGACCAGATTGCCGGTTTCCTCGTCTCGCCATTCGCGGAATTCACCGGCGCCGTGTTTAAGGTAGGAGCGGATTTCGTTAAGAAGGTCATCCAGTATTAAAATGGCATCCATGCCTTTCACCGCCGCGATGTGCTCTGTGCGCTCCTCGGGCAGCGAGAACTCAAGTGTGGCCTTCATTCCACTTCCTCCTCGTCGTCTTCCTCTTCCTCTTCGTCCTCGAGCGGCCAGAGAATATCTTCGGCTTCGCGGGCGAGGTTGCGGGCGGCGTGGGAGTTGCCGAATTTGAAATCCATGTCGTAGGTGGTGCCGGCGTCTTCCCACGAGACGACGCACACGCCGCAATCAAAATGCTCGGCGAGGGTTTGCCGGACTTGGAGGAGGATCGCCTCGCGGTCTTTCGGCAGGTTGGCTTTGGCTTTGCGGCTCATGCGGCGCGGTTCAAAGCGGCGAGAAGGGCGGCGTGAGCGGCGGGCGAGCAATCGTCTTTGCGGCCTGGTGCGATGTCGGCGTGGCGGATGATGTTGGAAAGCGGGATGTGGTATTCGTCGAGGATGGGTAGGAGGTATTCCACGGCGCTGAGGATGGCGTCGTCGCTCAGTGGCACTTGGTAGGTGTCCCCTTCCCACGCGAGGCCGATGCTGAAGGAGTTGGCGTCTTTGCGGCCTTGCCACGAGGAGACGCCGGCGTGCCATGTTCGTTGGCTGGGCAGGGCGAGCACGGTGCGCTTGCCGTTTCTGGCGACGATGCAGTGGTAGGAGACTTTACTCACGGGGTCCATGCACCACGAGACGCTGCCAGCGTAAGCGCCGGAGCTGTGGTGGAGGACGATGTGGGTGGGCTTGATAACGCGGCCGGCCGAGACATTCGGCGTCTTCCGGTTGGTCTGCGGGTAGTATTTCGCGGGCGCTGGCGCGGGGGTGGTTTTCTTTTGCGCTGGCGCGGGCTTCGACTCCGTTGGCGCTGGCGCGGCGGGCGGCTGGGCCATGGGGAACATGCGGCGGAGGAAGTCGAAGAGGTGCATCACTTGTCTTTCCAGGCGGGGAGGCTGTTTTGGTATTGGCTCAGGGCGTGCAGAAGATTGGCGTTTTCGCGTTCGCCTTCGGTGAGGCGTGGCTCGAAGCGCACGACGGTCTTGATGTGGAGCGTGCCTGCTTCGCCGATGCGGTCACCGAAAGGAGGCACCGGCACAGCCACGCAGGAGGTGAGGAAGGCGAGGGCCAAGAATATCCACCCGAGGATCACCATCGTGGCGGCGACTTTGGCGGGGGTCATTTTTGTTTGCGCAGCACATTGATCAAACCGACGAGGCCGAGTCCGGCGGCGACGATTTGATTTTGCAACTCGGGCTCGAGCTTGAGCCCGACAGCCGTGCTACAGAGGATGATTCCGCGCCAGGTTGAGTTCTCGGAGAGCCGATCCAGCAGGTAGAAGAGTGCTTTCATCTCCCTTGTGGAGATGTCAAAGGGTCACTTTTGCTCGAGGCGGCGGATGCGTTGCTCGTGGTCGGCGAGGAGGTTGTCGTGGCGCACATCGGTCACGGCGTTTTGCTCCATACGGATCAGCACTTGCTCGATTTTTTCGATGCGGGAATTGGCGGCGGTGAATTCTTCCTTGGTGACGAACTTGGTGCCGAGCAGGGCCACGCCGACGAGAGCCAGGAAGGTGCCGATCTTTAGCGCGTTGTCGAAGAGTCTGAAAAACTCGTCGGATTTTCGGCGGTGTGCGGATTCTTCTGGCATCACAGCAAGGCGGCTTGGGTGATTTTCTTTTTCAGCCGGGATTCCATGGAGGTGAGATCGGTGGCGCTGGCGGTGCCGAAGGCGGTGAGCGCGGCGGCGACTTGGGGTTGCAGAAATTGAAGGAGGAAGCCGGTATCGTGCACGAGGCTGCCGGTGCCTGCGCCGGTGCCGGTGCTGATGATGCTTACGCCATCATCGCGGAAGATTCGGCCTCCGTTGATGACGACATCGGTGCTGCCGGTGTTTTGGATTTTGATGGGCACCACGGCGGAGTTCACCTGGTAGTTCATCCGGTCGATCGGCGTGATCGCTCCGAAGAAATTGGCGATGCCTTGCGATGTCGTTAGGAGGTAAATGTAGTAAGCATAAATGCTCTGCGCGCTAACTTCGTAAGGAGCCGAAGAATCGGAAAGGTCGATCTCGACATTGGTGTAATCAGGCGAAAGCGAAATGCCGCTGATCCCAGAGCCGTCTATGCTGTTGCTATTGTAGATCGTATTGAGCGATTGATCTGCGCGGAACGAGAGGCCGGAAGCCGTCGCCACGCCGAAAGATTCAAACGGCAAGAAAGCTGTTGCGCCTGTTTGCCGGGTTACGCGAAGCCGTATGGTATCGCCAAGCGCGGCCTCGGCGGTGGCGTAGCTGCCGCTGGCCGAGACTTTGGTGCCTGCCGTGCCGCTGACGACGAGGTTTTCGATCTCGGCGTTTTGCGTGACATTGAAGAGTTGAAGCGTGGAGCCAGCTTCGATATTGGCGACCTCCCACGGATAGACCACCGTGCTGCCGAATGTGCCCAAAATCTCGGCTCCATTCAGGAGCGTGAAGGTGCCGGTGCCCTCGATGTTGCCGACGAAGTAAGAGGCTTTGATCGTGATGGTCGAGGTCGCTGCGTTAAAAGCATAGACCGCCGCCGCCGTGGCGTCGAGGGTGACATTGTAGCTGCCTGCGTCGATGGCGTTGCCGTTTCTGGTCAGGAGCGGATAGCTTTCGTTGTCATACCAAGCGGCCTTCGCGCGGTCGTAGAGTTTGAGCGGGTTGCCGAGTTCGGTGTAGGCATCAACGACACTTTTATTTTGCTCGCTAATACTTGCATCGAGGTTTAAATAAAAATTCTCAAAAATACTGGCAGAATAAGTTTCATTTATTGCGCCGACTTTTGCGGTATTTGCGTAATTTGTTCCTTGCTGAAAAGAGCTAGCGGCGTGCAAGTAAGATTTTACCGCAATTTGATTTTGAACAGCGTCCAAACTATACGGCTTCCCGTTTGAGACGCTATAAGTCGATCCGTTAGTGTTAGTTCTTAAAGATAGCAAGAACAAAGTGTCGCGCACTTGCGAGCTGCCAGTAGTTCGCAAACGAGAGTCCCAGGTGCCGACGAGCTTACCTGCGGAATTTGTGATGTATTCCGCTCGCTTCCCGAGCGTTCCATTGTAGGCGTGAATGTTATCAATGTTGTCATACAAACAAACTTTAACTCCCGACACCGGCAAAGATGTGGTATCAACAAATTTCCAACTAACAGAATATCCTTCAATGATATAGCTGCCGCGATAATCTCCGTTTACATATTCTCCTGGGTTTACAATATAATACTTTGTATTGTTGATGGAAACACCTTTGTTCCATAGGTAAAGATAATTAAGAATGCCAACTCCGCCAGCCATCTTAATCGGAGTAACGCCGGGGTTTACCGTTTCGAACCCCACGATCTCCAGCCTACCAAAATCCGAATACAATAATTCCGTGGCATCAAGCGTTAGTCCCGTTGCGTAAGCAAACGCGCCCGCTGGTTGAAACCCGGAACAGTTTTTGAGAAGGAGATTTTTAATCTTTGCTGACGGTTCGGTTGAAAGAAAAAGGGTGGGGTTATTTTCGCATACGACTCTTGTATCGTAGAGATTAGAAATAAAGTAATGTCGCCTAGCGCCGCTTCCAGCCGATTCTCTTTTGATAATCACGCAGCCGTCAAAAGTCAGATCGGCATTTGATTGCCCCGACCGTTTTTCGCTTGCCCCAGCGTGAGAAAGGGTTGCCGTAAGAGTAGAATATGGACTGTCAACTCCATCAATAAAAATGGAACAGTTTTTTATAATGACCTCGTTCCCCGCAATGCTGTCGTTGGCGCGGATCGCGCCACTGCCTTGAATTACCACTGCTTCCGACTCGATCTTTTGGTTTGCACCCAACAAAAGTGCGTCTCCAATAAAAAAGACGCCGTTGGTGCGACCTGTGTTTGCCCCTGTAAATCCAGATGTTGCGCTCATATATTGTAGTTGCGAGTCACGGTGGCGATGTCGCCAGACCCCGTGTAGGTGATGGTTTTGGTGAGGGAGACCCCGGCGTTTTGCTGGTCTGTAGTGAGGATTTGGGTGAGGTTGCCCGAGGCGTCGTAGGTGAAGCTACGCGAGTAGAGATGCGTGGTTTTCGCGCTACTGGCATAGACCTCGATGGCCGAGACATCGCCGCCTGCGGTGTAGTTCACCTCGTGGTAGTAGGTCGCTCGAGCGGAGGTAAACATCTCATCGAGATCGTTAATCGTGGCCGCGCCGCCTCCTCCGCCGGAGGTGAAAGTAACGATGGTGTTGTTGCCAGGGTGCCGCCCGTAGATTTTGGCGTCGGCGAAATTAAGGCAAATCTCTCCGGCTTGGAGGTCCGATGTCGTCGGAACTTTTGCAGCAATCGTGCTCTTCTTTAATAGAATGGTATTTGCCATTTATCGAAATGGATTGCCGCCGGGGGATCGAACCCCGGCGGGCTTGGTGAGTTGATTTTAATAGCTGCCGCAATCAATCGTCACATCGGAGATCGTGACGAAGGAGATCGCGCCGCCGGTGATGGAGACATTGTTCGCGTCCTGGGTGGCGATGCTGCCGAGGCCGAGGTTGGTGCGGGCGGTGGCTGCATTGGCGAGATCGGAGAGGTTCGAGGCTTTGGCGAGTTTTTCACCGATGCTGGTCGTGATGGTGGTGGCGAAGTTTGCGTCTCCACCGATCGCGTCGGAGAGTTCTTTGAGCGTGTCGAGGAGCGCTGGCGCGCCGTTGACCAGGTCGGAGACTTTGGTGTCCACATACCCTTTGTTGGCGGCGTCGGTTGCGGTGGTCGGGTCGGCGAGGCTGGTGACTTTTTGGCTGTTGAGCGAAACGCTCGCAGTCGGCGCGGCCATCTGGTCGAGGCGGCTGGTGCGGACTTGAGTGTCGAAGTCGCTGATCTTGGAAGCCGTGAGAGTTGGGATGTCGGTGGCGGAGAGGCCCGCTCCGGTGGTGACAAGGCCCTTGGCGTTCACAGTGACTTTAGTGTGCGTTCCGGCTGTGACGCCGCTGTTGGCCAGCGTGACGGCAATGTCTGCATTCGCGCTGCCATCAAAGCTGGTCGAGCCGGTAGCGTCCGCGCTCAGCGAGATCGTGCGGGCCGTGGCGAGCTTGGTGGCTGTGGCGGCGTTGCCCGACGAGCTGGCGGAGTCCGCGTAGGCTTTGGTGGCAAAGACTCCCTCGCCTGCCACGGCGAGTGGCGTGCCGTTTGCCTGCCCGATCCAGACGACTTTGTTGGTCAAATCTGCGGCGAGTTCGCCGAGGAGGAGGCTGTTATTTGCCGGGGTCGATGTGCCCCGCTTGATTTGGATTTTTGGTGCGGCCATTTGTGTGTGGGTTGTTGGTGGTTAGTGGTGAGTCAAAAAGTGCCAGCGTCGATGGTGCCGGGTGCCTCGGTGTAGGTGGTGCCGGTCCAGCGGTGGATGTTGCCGGTGTCAGCGGCGAGATAGAGGCGGTTCAACCGGCCCGAAACGGGAAAGGCGGAGGTGCTGCTGTATTGGTAGACGATCTGCGCGGCCTCGATGGCTTGGGATGTGCGGAGCGGAGTCATCCACTTTTCGTTATCGGTGCCCGCGATAGCCTCCGCCTCGGAGCTTTTGCCATCGGGCATCGCCTGCGGCGTGCCCTCGGTGCCGATGATTACGGAGTTTTGAACTTCGGCTTTCAGTGTGGCGGTTCGCGTCGTCTCCCCGGGCACGGTCCAGCGGATTTCAATCAGCGCGGGGAGGGAGGCTTTGCCGGTCGAGAAGGCGGCCTCGAGGGGGGCGGTGTTTAGGTTTAGGGTGGGTGATCCCCCTGAGGCCAAAGCAAGAAAATTTGCATCGGTGAACGAGAGCTTGAGCGCGCAGGTAATGGCGGTGCCTGCGGGCATGGCGACGGCTGCGCCATTCTCGACAAAAATATACTCCAGCGGCACGAGGTCGCGGCGTTTGAGCACGAGCCGATCCAGAGCGACATTGCTGGCCGCGCTCTTAACGAACTCGCGCTTTTTTCGATCGATGAAAAGTTTCATGCCGCTGCGACTCGCGGCGTGTCAAAAAGCCCTCCGAGCTTTTTAGGAAGCGGGCGGCGGCGGGGGCAGGGCGGCGGCGAATTCCTCGGCAGTCATCTCCTCGACGCCCTCGGCGGAGAATCGGGCGGCGATGGGCGCGATGGCGGCGAGCAGGCAGCGGCCCGCAAAGTCTCGCGGAGCTTGCGCGGCGGGGGCGAACCATGTCGCGGCCTGCGCGGAGGGGAATCCACTCGCGGCATCCATCTCGGCGCGGATCGCCTCGTAGGTGTCGGGGTCAGCCAGGAAGAATCGATTCACAGCGCAATCCCCCATTTGGTGCCAAGGTAGGTCTCAACTTGTTGGCGCTCGGCGGTGGTGAGGAGACGGTCGTAGGCGATGACCTCAGCGATTGATCCGGAGAGGTTGGTGCCTTGAACTATGCCTCCGGTGCTGTTGATGCGTGCGCCGAGTCGAGCGCGAACAACTTCGCGATTTGTGGCGGGAAATGTATCGACTGCGGCCGATGCGGCAACGCCGTTTAGGTAGTTTATGATCTGCGTTCCTGTGTGCGTGAATGTTCCTATTGCAAAAGTTGACAAGATTAAATTGTTTGCAGACAACGCATCACTGCTCCCGTTTGCGGCGGATGCAATCAATGGGATAGCCGAGCCCCGCTGCATTGCCGGAAGGTAAGTGATTATATCGGATGCCCCCGATTCAGATTCGGAAAATAACCCAGAAGTCGATTTTGCTGCAAAAATCGAAAAAACAACAAAGAGAGATTGTGCCGGGTAGCTGCGGTTATAGAGGCTATCGAGGAAATCATCCGTGCCGTCGAACGAGATTGTGTTTTTCCCGTTGATCGAGGCGGTGGATAGCACAGGGCGGCTGTTGACGGTGCCCTGCGTGAAATGGCGGGCGTTGGTGGAGCGGTCTTCCCACCGCGCAATGGCCCCGCCGTTGGTGGTAACAAGTGAGCCTCCAGTGGTGGCGCTATAAAGGCCAGTGGTGGCATCAAGCCACAGAGCGAGAGAAGTGAGCGAGGTAGGCGAGAAAGTGGTATCGCCGCCTCCGCCACCTCCTCCTCCGCCGCCAGACCCGCTGCCGGTGAAGAGCGAGACGCTGCCGAGCGTGACGGCGCTGGCGGTTGTCGCGCCGCTGGGGATGACGATGTAGAAGGTCGTAGGCGATGGCGAGGATGGCAGGGCGGTGACGACTTGCATGTCGGCCACGCCGGACCCGGTGATTTTTGTGGCGAGTGCGGAATCGAGGCCGGTGACATCTGCCCTGGCGTGGATGTGGCCCGGCTGGCTGGCGGTGTCGGCCTTCGCTCCTTGCGCGGCGCTGGCGTAGCTGCCAGCGGGTTGCTTGGCATCGAGCGCGCCTTGCAATCCAGCAATCTCAGAGACGAGGTGGGCATGTGCGGTCGGTGCGAAGGCGGCTGGCTTGTCGGAGATCGAGGCCCAGCTTGGCGCGATGTCGGCGAGGATGATGTAGGACTCGGCCGAGGTTTTCGCTCCGGTGCCCTTGTAAACATACCGCTTCCCGTCCGAGGTAATGACCACCGTGCCGGTGACGATCGAGGATTCCTGTGAGGAGGGGATGCTAGCGAGCAGGCCATTCACCACCACGGGAGCCTGCGAGGGGAGCACGGGGATGCGGTCGATGCTCAGCGTGCCGCTTGTGATCGCGCTGGCATCGTGCGTGTGCGTGGAGGCTGCGTAGCTGCCCGCGGCTTGCTTGGAATTCAGCGCGGTTTGCAGGCCGGTGACTTCGTTGATCGGATGTGTGTGGGAGGAGGGAGGAAACGAGGCGGGTTTGCCGGTGAGCGTGGTCCAATTCACCGCCGTGCCGCCGGAGCCTCCACCGAGCGCGGCGATCGCCTCGGAGACGCGCAGAGGCGTCATCCATTTTTCATTCGAGACGCCAGCGGTGGCATCGGCGCTGGTGGCTTTCAGCGAGACCTCGGCCGCCGGGGAGCCCTCGTCGCCGAGGATCACGGAGTTCTCAATGTCTACGCCAAGCGTGCTGGTGCGGGTCTCTTCGCCAGGGCGGGAGGTCTTGACCTCGAGGTAGGCGGAGACCGACGCAGGATCGTCGGCGAAAAGCGCCTCGAGGGCGGTCGTGTAGAGATCGAGCAGGCCGTCGGCATCGGATAGAGCGAGGAAGGCGGTGTCCGAGAAATTGGTCTTGAGGCCAGTGGAAAAGCTCGTGCCGGTGGGCGTGGCGACGATGGCGGACTTTTCGACGAAGATCACTTCGACATCGATCTTGTCGCGGCGCTTGAGGAATAGCCGCTCCAGCGGAATGCTGGAGGCTGGACCGCGCACGAAACGGCGGGTGGCGAGATCGATGTAGAACTTCATTGGCGCGCTATTCCCGCGCGCCTGTCAAAACCTCGGGCGCGGCCGTGGCGGCTTCCCACTTGCCGATCGGGCAGGACTCGGTGGCCATGCGCAATTTTGCCCAGGTGCTGCATCCGCATTTCCGGCAGCGGCCGGTGGCGTTCAGCGCGGCGGCGTCCCATTCGGGACAGGCGCGGCAAATAGATTCTCGTTCAATTAAAACTTCTGATGGCGGCGACTTGAATCCAGAGACAATAAATTTACCCGCTGCCTCTGCGAGCATTTTCATTCTCATCTTTGCTATTTCTAAATTCTTCTCTTCATTCATTATACGCATTGAGATACAGTTATTGCCCTTCTTGCCGGCACATCGCATGGGCCGGCTGAAGTATCTGTATATGTTCCAAATGGACTCTCAGAAATTAGCATTACAGTGCAGGGATATGGATTCCCCGAACCGTCATCTTCAAGGAAATAAATAAACCAACCATTTATGTCGCAACTATATACAATAAAATAACATGAAAGGAAATCATCGACGCATAATTGATAAGGAGTGGATCCTCCGCAACCACATCCCGGGGTGCCTCCTTGTTCGTTAATTGGAACTGGAACCCCATTTATGCAAACAAGCTGATATTTACACGGATTTTCCTCGCAACAAGTGCAGCTCGCCTTGCCGTCTTTCAACACAACCTTACCATCCTTTAGCTTGATAGCCATTGCGGGTCAGCACGCCTCCGTGGCGATCCATTGCAGCGTGCCATTCACCGCGCCGAGGACATGGGTGCCGCTCCCAGGCGCGGCGGGGATTTTGAGCTTGCGGGCTTGGTGCCCGCCTTGGCCGGTGGTCTTCTCGATGAGGGAGGGATCGGCATCGAGGGCGGCGTGGACGAAGTTGCGCATGAGATCGGCCGCTGAGAGTTGCACCGGGTAGCCACCGCCGCTCGCGCTTGGCGGCGCTTTGACCTTCGCCTCGAAATCGACTGGCAAGTTCATACTCGGAATTGAATGCTTATGTCAGAAACAAAAGATATTTTGTATTCATCAAAAGCTCCAAAATTGGTTTTGCTAAAATTGGAAACTTTTCTTGTTAAGTCGTAAAAAGCCTTTGTCGCCGAAGTCGGCGATCCGTAAACCAGGTTGCGTGGATTGTATATTTGCAAAGCATTAGCTTGGATTGTAATATCCAAGACTTTGTTTGCACTATTGCTGTATTTATAAGCTTTTACAGGCGTGACAATCGTTTGGCTCAATGTCGAATTGGCTAAGTCGACAAAATTCACCGTTGTCTGCCCTAAAAGGGCCGATGAGTCGGTCCTTTGCTGCCAGGCCTCGCTCGCTGTATTGCTCGCACCTTCATTTGATAGCGGCTCTGTATCGTTTGCTTGTGCTGCGGCGATTAATATAGTCCCACTGACGACGGAGGTCTCTTGGCGGCCGGTGGTATTTGCGCGCCCGTAGGCGCTGACGATGAACTCGGTGAATCCATCCTCGCGGCGGCGCTCCTGCACTTCTGGGAAAATCTTGAGGCCGTCGATGCAGGGGGAGGAATTGCCGTCGGGCATGTTATTGCCGACGGCGAGGGTGGCGCGGTGCGTGGCGGACTGGCTGGTAAGGCCGAGGTAGGTCTGATCGACGCGCACGAGGCCGGAGAGGAAGGTATTCACGGCGCGGCCGGGCTGCGCGATCAGGGCGGTGGGGCTGGTGATGAAGATGGAGTGGCTCATGCGGTGAGTGCGGCGACGGGGAGCTTGGGCTCGATTTTTTCGAGGAGTTTCTTGATTTCATCCACGACGCCCTCGAGGCCTTTCTTGGCGGTGTCGCCTTTGGCGGGTGGCTTCTGGCCATCTTGGCCGGGCTTATCCACTCCGGATTTTTTGGCGGCGATTTCGTCCTTGAGCGAGCCTTTGGCTTTCATCTCCTCGAGGCCTGATTTTTTTGGCGGCAGGTTGCTGAAGTCTTCGTAAACTCCGTTTTCACGGGCGTTTTTAATGCGGGAGCTAAATGAGGCGTCGCTTTCGCCACTGCCTTGATTCAATCCGTAATCGCTGCCGATGTCGGCCATGCTGCGGCGGTCGCGGTTCTGGCCGGTGCCGCGCACGCTGGCCTCGGCTTCGTTTGCCGCAATCTTTCCGGCGGTGCGGCGGGCACCGGCGAAATTCCCGCTGGCGATCTGGTCCTGGACGCGCTTGCCGAGCTTGCCGCCTTTGTCCACGGCATCTTTGGCCTCGGCGTCGGCGATGGATTTCATGAGCTTCGCCGACTCGCTCAACTCTTCTTTGATTTTTTTTGATGAGCCTTCGGCTTTATTGAAGCTGCCCGCGATGGCCTCGGCCTCGGCGGCGGCGTTTTTCGTGTTGTCCTTGGCCGCGTCCGCTGAGGTTGCTGATTTCTCGAAATCCTCGCGGAGCTTGGTGCCTGCGGCTTTTACTTCGTCAAATTTCTCGGCGGCGGCCGTGGCGGTAGCTTTGGCCCCAAAGAAATCCTGATCGCTCTTACCGAGGGTGCCGACGAGCTTGTCGAACTCATTCGTGGCACGGATCGAGCCATCCACGATTTTTTTGCCGTATTCCTCGGAAGCCGCGCCGAGCCCGGCGCTGATCTTGTCGAGCGCGCTGCCACCGGCTTTGTCGAACGAGGATTTGAAAGTGTCGCCGCCGTTGTTCATCACGGCCGTTAGGGCGCTATCGAGCTTGCCGCTCACGAATCCGATCGGGTCGCTCATTGCAGCCTGGAAATCCTTGGCTACTGCATTCATCACGCCCGAGAATTTGCGCGTGAAAAAATCAACGACATTGCTGATCGCCGCGCCGAGCCAATCCTCGAAGGCGCGGATCACGCTACGGATCGCATCGATGAAAGCCTTCGCGCCATCCACAAAGACTTTGAGAATCGTGTTGCCGAGCACGCCGGAGATCACGCCAGGGAGATCAGATGAGAAAAACGCCTTGGCGAACCGGCCCGCGTCGATGAGGGAATTGAGGTAGTTGTTGCCCGCGATTTTCACCCCGGCGAGGAGGCCGAGGCCGATCGCCTCGATGGCGGGCATCGGGGCCTTGAAAGCGCCGATGAGAAAATCCGCCACGCTCATGACTTGCTTCATCAGATTTTGGCCGAAACTTGCGGCATCGACGCCGGAGAGGGAGGCCACGAAAGCATTGAGAGCAGGGAGCGCGTCCTCGAGGAATCCAGCAGCAAACTCCATAGTTTTCGCCTGGATCGCCTTGTAGTTGTCGCCCAAGTCGTCGAGCGCCTTGGCCGTTCGGTCCATCACGCCAGGCATCGAGCCGAGTTGGCCCTTCGCGGTTTCCAGTTCGGAGGAAAAATTATTGAGGAGAGGGAGGAGTTCGCCGCCGCTTTTGCCAAAGACTTCCATGGAAGCGCGGGCGCGCTGGGCGGGATCGGAAATTCCGGCGATCTTTTGGGCGAAGACTTGGAGCTGCTCGGTGGGAGTTTTTCCCGCCAGGTCGCTCATCGAGATGCCGAGCGCCTGCATCGTGGCGGTCTGCTCGGCCCCACCGGCAGCGGCCTCGGCCATGAATTTCTGCAACTTGTTAATCGTGGAACCGACCTTATCCGCGCCGACATCGGAGTTTTCAAACGCGCGCTGGAGCACCATCAGGCTGCCCGCCGTTTCGCCGGTGCGGGAGGAAAGGTCCGTGAGCTTGCCGCCGAGATCGATCGCTTTGCCAAATCCATCCACCACCGCGCGGGCGGCGGCGGTCGCGCCCTCGACGGCCATCATGCCAGCTTTCACGGCGGCACCGGCCACACCGGCCGCGAGGCCGATCTTGCCGAAAGAAAGGTCGAAGCCTTTGGAGGCTCCGGTTCCCTTGTTTTTCAAGTCATCAAGATTCTTGGAAATAGATTGAAGGGACTTAGAAAGTCCCTCGTCTTTCGCCCCGAGTGTGACTGTTACATCGCTCATGATTGAAGCTGGGCTTGTTTGGCTTTCTCGTAGCGGATGGCTCTATTCATCATCGAAAGCATTTTCTTTTTCGCCAGGTTCACAGCGAAGGATTCGGATTGGGAGTCCAGCGTGTCGCGGGAATAGCCAACTTTATTGTTCAGTTTGATCTCGAAGCCAAAGCCGTCGCGCTTGGCTTCGGAAACGACTCCGCTGGCCTTGGGCATGTTGCGCTTTACCCATGCAGGGAAGCCTTTCAGCGGCTCGCGGACATCGGCCTTGCACTGCTCGGCGACGATTGCCCACCCGGCTTTTGAGATGCCGACTTTCTTCAAAGTCTCGGCGAGGTATTTTTTGTAGACTCTTTGCTGAATGACCGCCCGATCTATGAGCCCAAGTCGGTCGGTTTTTCCGCCGGAGCGATTGGATTTATGCCAGGCTTTTGCTTCTTCAACTCCTGAGATTTTTTTCTGATCTTTGGTAACCCAGACGCCTCCGTGCTTTTTATGGATTAGCGCGTCGTAAGACATGTTGTTCACCTCATCCCACCAGAAAGGATTCACGATGGTGAAAATCCCGCGCAGGTCTTTAGTGACTCTTTTCTCGCCTGTCTTTTTGGAATCCGATCCGGTGCCGCGCGGGGCGGTGTATTTGGCGCACTCGATGGCGCAGAGGCGACCGGCATTCTGGACGAGTTGGGCGACCTCCTTGCCGACGACCTCTTCGTATTTCTTCATTTTGCGAAGAAACTTTTTGTCGTCGATTTGGATCGGGTTGCCCATGGGATCAGAGTTTTTGGAAAACGCTTTCTATCGCTTGTAGGGAGTCAAAAACCGCCGCCGGATCATCGCGCAGATAAACGCGAGGTATGCCGCGGCTGAATGAATCGGCGTCCAAGATTTGGAGACCGGCCGCGTAGGGGATCTCCCACATGATTTCTTGAAACCCCCAACCGGTGACGCTGGCGAGGCGGTAGACATAGGATGCAAGCCAGTTGGGGGAGGCTACTTTCCCCCGCTCGAGCCGGTTGGCGCGGAGGCGTGCTGCGCGCGGGTTTCGCTGGCGTTCACCTTATCCCACGCTGCCGAGACCAGGCGGGAGAGTTCGTTCTGTTCCTCGAGGTCGGCGATGTTTTCGATCTGCCATTTGCGGACGGCTTTGTTGAAGGCGACCGGATCGGAATCCACGGCGAGGACATCTTCGAGCGGTGCGGTGTGGACGAAGGCGAAGGCGGCGACGAACCAGAACTCATCGCGCTTCTCGAGCATGTTGGATCGGATTATGCTAATGGTTCCAGGGACGCAGGGGCGGAGCTTGAATTTTCCGGATGTGCGCGTGCCTTCGCGCATTCCAGCCTCGCGGAGGGCTTCATCGTCGGTTTCTAGGTCTTGGGTTTCTTTCGTTTTTTTCATGTGTCGTTTGGGTTGTGGGTTAGATGAATTTTGCAAGGCGAGCTTTGTCCTCGGGGCTTGCATTTTCTGGCAGGGAAATGGTCTTGCCGTTGCGCTGGAATACCACTTGGCGGGGGATGGATTTGATGACGGTCAGGAGGGCGTCGCGGTTAAAAAGCAGCGCAGTGAACTCAGGCACAAGAGAACCGGGATGCGCTGCCAGGTGAGCGTTCCACAAGCGCCGGGATATGGGTTTGGCTTCTTCCAGAGTTTTGCCCGTTACGGCTTCCGTGATCTGATCGATGACCTGCTTGGTCTTGATAAAAACGCGAAGAATTTCCTCGGCTTGCTGTCCGGTTTCGGGGTGAACCGAGTTGAAATGGAAAACCGTGGATTCCTCGCCGCTCTCGCGTTTGATGCGAGTGGCGATGGTGTCGCTCTCAAAGTCGAAGCCGAGGCGATCCAGTATGGTGGCGAGCTTAAGGTCTCGCGTGGTGAAAATGGTGATTTGTCGTGGGTTCATTTCTCGTAAATGGGAGCCGGGGAGCCGCGTGGCGACTGCCCCGGCGGGAGGGGCTGGGGAATTAGGAGGCGGACATCACTGTCTTGTAAGAGCGGACCGTCATCTCGATCTGTTCGAATTGCTCGGCCGCGTAAGTAGTCGTGAGGCCGGTGACGATGGTGGTCGCTCCCAGAGTCACGGAAGCTGGCATCGTGATGGCGAGCGTATCGCCAACGGTGGCGCTAAAACTGCCAGTGCGATATCCGGAGATAGAGATTTCTTGAACCGGCTCGGGGATGGCAACCGCTAGAACCGACCCCTGGTCATCCTTGATTTCTGTTGGAGAAGCGGTTTCTGACACTGTGAAACTCAGTGCCTTCATGTCGGCAACTACAGGTGTGCCATAAGTTGCGGTGGATAAATCAGCGTGGCGGTAAAGTGTGTTGGCCATTTAATTGAGTGGGTTGGTTAGGTTGGTTGCGGGTTACGGAGAGGGGCGGGTGTCAAATCGCGGACTCGACGAGGCCGAGGGTCAGCGCGGCGGTGGTGATCCAGCGGCCGTCTTGCTGGCTCTCGCTCCAGGTGCGGAGGTCGGCTCCGGCGAGGGTGAGCGGGGCGGGGAAGGAGGCGGCGAGTTGGTCGGCGGCGAGGAGGGAGGTTTTGAGCGAGGCGGCGAGGGCGGCGTGGGTATCGAGCGCGGCCTCGACGACGCTCGGGGTGGCGAGGACGATCGAGGCGGTGACTTTGTATAGGCCGCGCACGATGGCCTCGGTGCTCTCGACTCCGACGATGAGGACCGGCTGGTCGTTTGGGATCGGGTCGGAGCTTTGGCCGGTGTGGACGGGGATGCCGTCAAAGGCGGGTTGCCCGCGGAGCCAGGCGGCGAGGGAGGTTTCGACTTCTAAATTCATTGGCCACCTCCTGCGGGGCTGACGGTGGCGGTGTATTCGGCGGGGTTGTTGAGCGATTCGCCGACGGATTGGACGAGGTAGCTGCGGCCGTGGAAGTGGATCGATTCGCCACGGCGTGGGGCGCTCTCGAGGTCGCTGGCTTGAAAGCGGACGGCGAACTCGCCGCCCTGGCGGAGGCCGCCGGACTCGAGATCAAAGGAGACGGCGACGGGGGAGATGCAGGCGCGGAGATCCTGCGCGCGGAATTTTACCGGAATCCCGAGGAGTGAATTGCGCGCGGAGGCGGCGAGGGTTTCGAGGCGGGATTTTTGCTCAGGCGACACGCTTCTCGTGCCGTGTCAAAAAGCAGAACGCCCCGCCGGGAGTGAGAACCGGCGAGGCGTTTGCGGGCTGGTGTTGTCGGGTGTCGGGAATTAGTCGACCATCAGGGCCATCGTGCCTGCTGTGAGGCCCGGGGCTGCACCGAACATCACTTCCAAGGAAGCGATGAGCGAGCGGGTGCTCTTGTCGCTATACACATTGTAAGCGATCGAGAGGCCGATCTGATCGAGGGTGACAGAGTCGCTGACGAGGTAGTCGTTATCCGCGAGGGCGGGAACGGCTGCGGCCATGACGAGCGCCTCTGGGGAACATGCGAAGCCGTAGAGGCCCGCTTCACCGCCGAAGCTGGTGGCGTAGTGGACGCCGTTCTCGAAGCCGTAAGCTCCGTCGCCGAGGTTGAGGGCGGTGGTGCTGGTCGGGATGAGTTGGCTGTAAACAACGGGCGAGACCACGAGGCCTTTGCGGGCGCTCTTGTGGACTCCGGCCCAGAGCTTGGCGAGGTCGCCGCTGGCGGCGTTCACGCTCGAGGGGGCGGAGGTAACAACGGCCGCGCCGAAGTTCGCAACGGTCACGGGAGTCGTGGCGAGGGTCCAGATTTTGTCCGCGATAGCGTCGAGGTTGATCTGGATGAGGCGCTCCAAGCGGTGCGCGGATTGGAGGTCGCTGTAGCTGAGGCCGAAGGGCTGGTATATGTGATCGAGTGAGACCGTGGCTTTGCCGAGGGTCGTGCCGCCGATGCTGTTGAAGGTGGTGGGGTTCACCGAGGTGCTGGCAGTCGCGGAAGCGATTGGCACATGGACGGTGTCTTTTGGCTTCTTAACATCCGAAGAGAAATCGGAGGCGAAGAGGTTGAGCGCGCTGAGGCGCTTGCTGAGGACGGTTTTGGTCTGCTGAGCGATGGAGTCAGCAACCAGGGCGCTGTCGAATGTATTGGGCATTTTGGTGGTGTTGGGTTGGTGGTTGGGTTCTCCTTGGCTCAGGCCTTGGAAATTTTATTGCGGTGCTGCCAGATGGCGGCTTTGTGTTTCTCGAAGAGGAGCGAGGCGGCTTTGCGGTCGCCGGCCTCGACTGCGGCCAGATATTCGGCAACGGGATCGGATGCCTCTGACGCGGAATTTTCGATGACAGGGACGACGCGGGCGGGAGCGAGGCCGAGGCTACGCTCGAGGCGGGCGAGGTCTTGGGTGACGCCGTCGAACTTCGCCCGGTAGGCGGAGGCTTCGGCGAGGGCGCTGTCGAGCTTCGCGGAAAGTTCGTTGTATTTGGCGAGGATGGAGTCTGCGGCGCTGGCCTTGGCTTGTGGCTCGGCGACTGGCTCGGCGGGGATTTCCTCAACGACTTCTTCCGAGACGGGAGTCTCGATGACTTCGGGCGCGGGAGTTTCGGCGTTTTCGCTCACGATGCTGGCCTCGGGGGTCTCGACGACCTCGGGCTGTTCGGGCGTTTCGGTGACTACTGGTTCGGTCATGCCCTTGGCGAATTTGTCAAATCGCGCGCGCAAACTTTCCGGTGTGGCGGTGGCTGCGGCGGCGACGCCTTCCTCGATGGCGTCGGCGAAGCCGAGGGCGACGGCTTCGACAGCATCGAGCCATGTCTCGGAGTCCATCATCTCGGCGATCTGCTCCTGATCCATGCCGGTCTTGCGCGTGTAGGCGTTGACCAGCGTGCTCTTGAGCTTGTCGAGAAGGTCAGCTTCTTTGCGAAGCTGGTCGCTGTCGCCCATGGAGACGGTCCACGGATTGTGGATCATCATAAGGGCGTTGTCGGCGATGTAGACTGGCGCTCCGGCCATGGCGATGACGCTGGCCATCGAGGCGGCGAGGGCGTCGATGTGGACGGTCAGGCCGCCTTTGTGGCGGCGGAGAGCGTTGTAAATCGCGGTGCCTTCAACCACGGAACCGCCTGGGGAGTTGATGCGGAGGTGGATGTGCTGGCCGTCGAGCTTGCCGAGGTCTGCGAGGAATTCTTTTGAGCCTGCGCCGAAAGCACCGACCTCATCGTAGAGGTGAACCGTTGCCGTGCCGTCGTTGGATTTTTCCAGTGCATAAAATTTGGTCATGATGGGATTGGGGTTGAGGTGAGTTGAGACTGCTGGTTGGGGAAGACTTGGCCGAGGTCGAGGCCAAGGGCTTCGCACTTGGCTTTGCGGCGGACATAGGAGGCGAGGATGTCGTCCTCTTCGGCTTCGGCATCGAGGCCGTGCATGTTGCAGTAGCGCTCCCAACTCAGATAACCGGAGTCGAGGAGTTGGGCATACAACCTTCCATCTCTCCCATTATCGACCGTGATCTTGCGGGGGGTGACCCACTCGACGCGCCACCAATCATCGCCGGGATAGGGCAGGCGACCGGCTTGGATTTCCTGCCACACCCAGTATTTCCACGCGGGGAAACAGAATTGATCGATGACCATCTGCTGAATGCGGTCGAGGAAGTTCTGCGCGACCTCGAGGAGGGCGCGGGTCTCGGTGCCTGCGAGGCCGACGAGGAGCATGAGGGCCTCGGGCGGCACGCCGATAGCGCGGGCGATGTCCGAGGTGTAGTCGCGCATGAGCGGCTCGAAAGCGGGGCCGGGGATTTCGTTTTTGAAACTTTGAATTGATTCGCCTGGCTTGAGGCGGGGGATAAGCGTGCCGTTGTAAAGGTTGTCCGTGGTGATTTCCTCCCCGGCGGCGTTGGTGATTTTGCCAGCGCCGAGGCCGATCTTCACGGCTTCGTTGCTGGTGATGGAATAGCCGATCTGGCTTCCGGCTTTGAACGCGCCTTTCACATAGGCTTTTGTCTCGCTTTGGTCTTGCGCGGGGATGATGGCGGAGTGGAGCCACGAGACGCCGCGCGGCTGGCCGATGCGGCGGACATGGCGGATGTGCATCATGTCATCGGCGGGGACATCGACGAATTTCCCATTGGTGCGGTCGGTGATGACGCGGTAGCTGCGGGGCGCGCCGAAGCGGTCGAGGAGGAGGCCGTCGAAAGCGTAGTCGGGGGAGTTCAGCGTATTGCCGACGCTCTCGCCGCCGATGAAGCGGAAGCGCGCGCCGTCGGTGCCGGTGACGAGCTTCTGCGCGAAGACATCGCCATCGAGTGCGACCTGTCGGACGATGAGGGATTGCGCGGAGTAGAAATTGACGGAGTCGCTGGCGTCGAACGCCCAGGCTTCTCCACAAGCGCGATCCTCGAAATGGCGCTCGGCGATGCGGTTCCACGCTGGGTCGGTGGTGCGGGCTTTTGGAACAATGCCGAGGCCGATGGCGCGTTGAGCGATGTGCTCAATGATGTAGGTGACAGAGGGGATGTTGTTGTAGAGCCAACGGGCTTTGCGGATGAGTTCCTCGCGGGTGCGGGGCGTGACTTCGCGCTTGGGGTCAACGGTGTTGACGAAAATCAAGCTGCGGGCGGGCGAGTGCTCGGCGGCTTCAAAGGCGGCGGCTTTGGCGTCTAGTTTGCGCGGGCGGCCGGCGCCGGGGCGAGTGCCTCCCCATCCACTTGATTTCTTGATTTTCGAGGGCATTGCCCTCGGCGGCGTGTCAAACGGGGGAGGTCACCGCGCCGAAGTTGGCGAAGGGGCCGAGCTGGCGGCCGTGGGTGCCTTCGGAGAGGAGTTCTTCGACGGCTTGGAGGAGGAGCCACTTCGGGAACGAGATTTGCCCGGCGCTGCTTGCGCCTTCGGAGCCGAGGCTGGTGATGACGACTTCCTCGGTGGCCGACGCGAAGGTCGAGAGCGCGAGGGCTTCGAGTTCCGCTGTGGTTTTGGTGCGGCGGAGGAAACTTTTAACGCCGCTGATTTTGTCGAGGTCGGTCACGCCGGAGGGGGCGTGTCAAAAGAAGAATCTCCCGCAGAGGCGCGGAGACGCAGAGGGGGGATTTGCGGAATTTGGCAAATCTGTCGGCGGGATGTTTAGATTTTGCCTTAAAACTCAAGGCACGCTTGAGCTTTAGCGTAAATTTTAAGCTGTGCGGGGTATACTCGTGAGCGAATAGCCCGATTTTATACCTCGGCGCAGATAGTTTTGTCGGAAATGTGTAGGTGTTTTTCCGACAAAAAAACCATTTTCGTGACGCCACGAAAATGGTTAGGACATGCCGAAGATTTTCATAAGGTCTGCAACGCCTTTTGAGTCGGTGACCGGCGGGGCTTCGTTCTCCTCTTCGCCTTCGTGAATGGCCAAGTCCCATGTCTGATCGAACATCTTGCGGAGGCCGCGCGTTGACAAAGTAACATTTCCATCGCGCTCGAATGCGGGATTTTTTGCGCAGTATATTTTCCAGAGTTGTGATTTTTTCACAGGTCAGTTTTTCAAGATGTGCCAGGCGACATGGCAGAGTTTTACGGCGTCCATGTAGTGGTCTTGCGCGACGGATTTCCAGACGAACTCTTGGCCGGTGGCGGTCTTGCGGGGGACGAGGCGCTGGCCGCTCATGCCGCGTAGGAAGTCCTCGGTGGTGTCGCGTGGGATGGCGAGCGGGGGCTTGCCGTTGCGGATGCGATCAATGAAAAGTTCCGTCTTTATGGCGTGGTCAACGAAGGTGTAGAGCACGACGCCGGGGAAGTCGTCGATGACGGTGCGGCCGATGCGGCTGCCGAAGGTTGCGCCGGAGCCTTTGGCGGCGTGCCAGAATCCGGCGCTGGTTTGGCAGGCGGTGTAAACGCGGAAGGTGGCGAAGCCGGAATCCATGAGGCCGCACTCGGGGCGGACCTCCTGCCCGCTGGGCGTGCGGTAGATGCGGCGGGGCGAGTCGGCGAGGAGGTCTTCGATGGTGAGCGTGGTGCCGTAGTCGAGGACATAGCTCTGGCCGTTGGCGTCGAAGGCGACCGTGGTCCAGTGCTGTTTGTCCTGGCCGATGTCGGCGCAGGTGACGATGTGCGCTGGCTCGATCGGGCAGGTGCCGCGCGTGTAGTCGCCGCGCAGGCTGAGAATGTTGGCGTCTCCTATGCTGGTCTCGACCTGCTCCCACGGCATGGCCATCGTGCTGTTGGTGAAATCTTGGAGGCCGTTGAGCGTGTCCTTGTCGCGGAGGAATTTCACGGCGAGCGCGCCGAATGTGCAACTGCGCCAGGGAGCGTAGAGGGAGTTTAGGTGGAAGCTGCGAAAGCCGCGTTGGGCGCTGGGGTTTGTGGCCTGCCACTTGCCGTCTTGGAGGGCTTCGATCTTCTGGCCGTCGTTCCACTCGCCTCCGCACCGCTGGCAAATGTAGCGCGCGGATTCTTCGACTCGAGCCATGTTCCACTTGCCGGCCACTTTCGCGTCGGTGTCCCACTTCACCTGTTCCCACAAAAGCTCGATGCGCTCGTGGCAGTGCGGACATGCGAGCATGAATTTTTCCTGCGTGCCTTTCTGGTATTCCTGCCAGATCGCTCCGTCTGGCGTGGTGGGGGTGCTGGTCTTGACGCGAAGCGCGCCGACGAAGGACTTGGTGCGGTTCTCTGCGAGGAAAAGCGCGGAGGTTTCTTGGTCGGTCTCGCGGGCGAATTTGTCCACCTCGTCCATGAGCAGGAGTCCGGCGGGGCGGCTGGCGAGGTTTGCCGGGGAGTTGCTGCCGACGAAGACGAGCGAGCACCGCGAAAAATGCTGCTCGAGGTTTTTGAATCGGTGCCGGTCCGCTGGCTTCTGAGCGGCGAGCGTGGCGCTGTCGTCGAATAGCGGGAGCCACCGCGTCTCGGAGAAGGATCGGGCGAGGCCTTCGGTGGGCATGACCCACACGACGGGCTGCGGCTTGTTCACGATGCGCCATGCCGTGCCTGCTTGCACCATCGTCGTCTTGCCGGTCTGCGTTCCGAAGACGAGCACGAGGTCGGAGACATCGACATCGCCGAAGCACTCGAGCGGCTCGCGGAGGTAGGGCGTGAGGCGGGTGCTGAAGTTGCCGGGCATCTGCGTCTGCCGCTCGCTCAGGATCACCTCGTCAGCGCACCACTCGGTTACGGTGCGCCGGTCAATCGGCGCGTAGATCGAGCGGAGGTGCTCGCGGAGGGCTTCGGCGGCGGGGGTCATGCGAGGCGCTTGGGCATCTTGCCAGTGGCGTCGGCCCACCGTTGCAGAGCCACGGCGACATATCCTGGGTTCAACTCAATCGCGCGGCATTTGCGTCCAAGTTGCTCGCAGGCAATGATGGTTGTGCCGCTGCCGGAGAAAGGTTCGTAGACAAATTCGCTGTCGTGGTTGCGGATTGGGCGCGCCATGCACTCAACGGGCTTTTGCGTGCTGTGGCCTGTTTCGGATTTTGTAGGCTTTGGAATATCCCAGAGCGTGCTTTTATCCCCTCGGATTGCGTAGACTCTTTTTGCGTGGTCTTTTGCAAGAAATACAAGCTCCCCTTGGCGGGTGACATCTTGAATGTTTTTGAAGAGCGTG
>Ga0315902_10003408_pt1 | contig 23845 bp, 24 predicted proteins | sample LakEriMetagenome_9_FD_203523 | JGI IMG/M metagenome (GOLD analysis project Ga0315902, IMG submission 203523) | Freshwater fungal communities from buoy surface, Lake Erie, Ohio, United States - Buoy 12 MA117 | ecosystem: Environmental > Aquatic > Freshwater > Lake > Lake biofilm | place: USA... | reverse complement strand
GCGATTAATTCAAAGCCTTACTTAAGTATTTCGCTTTTCTACTTGAAATCAACCAATATGGCGTTGGATCTTTTCTATCTTTAATCTCAACTTTAACGCCAGTTGTAACCCAAAATCTAGTTGCATTTAATGCTGCTGGATCTGCCTGGGCTCCTCGAATCTTTAAAAACTGATCCTTATCTAATAACACAACTTTTTTAATATATTTGATTTCAATTTTTGCATTACCAACATAAAGCCAATCATTTATCACAACAGTTTCTAAGGCTGATCTTCGCGAGCTGTAGATAAGAATTAGAGCAATTATTAGCGAAATTACCCCAGCAGTTAGATGGCCAAAGGGCGCCCAAAAGGTCAGATAGATCGAACCAAGCATCATCCCAAGAAATAGCCACAACCAAAGGGGCCAATTGATTCGTTCTGCGAACTCTGATTTTGAATTAGATCTTGCCATGAGATAAAGGATACGCTTTGGCAATGGCTCGCATTGCATCCACCACTCCACCGCCAGATTCAGTGATGCCAGCGCGCCACCCAAAGGCACCTGTAATTGGTTCACAAATACCATCCCACTTTGGATACTGCTTTGGTTGTGGTGAGCTTCATAAAACCGGATTACATTTAATTGCTTTTGCTGGTCAAGGTTTAGATCTAACTGGAAAATTCACAGTAACTGAGAATCACCAGGGAGCGCCTGGCTTGGCACATGGTGGATTACTCTCTCTAGCATTTGATGAAGCACTTGGTAAATTGATGTGGTTAATTAGGACTCCTGCAGTAACTGGCAGATTAGAAACTGATTTCCTACTTCCAGTGCCGATGGGCCGCACTCTTTATATTAACGCCAGAATTACCGGTCAATCTGGAAGAAAGATATACACCCAAGCTGAGGGAAGATTGGATTCACCAACTGGTGAGGTTGCGGTAAATGCAGCGGCGTTGTTTATCTCAGTACCAATGGAGCATTTTATAAAGAACTTAACTGAACAATACAAGGATCACTTAGTAGAGCATCCAGAGCTGATGGCTTTTGTTGATCCAGATTTTGATATTAACCCATGATGCAAGTTCTAATCAAAAGGCTTGACCCAACTGTTCCACTGCCTTCATATGCAAAAGGTGGGGATGCAGGAGCTGATCTTGCAACTCGTATTGATTTTACGATTAAACCAGGTGAGCGAATGTTGATTCCAACTGGAATTAGCATTGCTCTTCCCAATGGATATGTAGCACTTGTTCACCCAAGATCTGGATTAGCGATTAAGCATGGAATCTCTATGGTGAATACTCCTGGAACAGTTGATGCGGGGTATCGCGGAGAACTTCAAGTTATTTTGATAAACCATGATTTAACCGAATCAGTTTCCTTTAAAAAAGGTGATCGAATTGCTCAGCTTGTAATTCAAAAAGTTGAACGTGCAGAATTTATTGAGGTTCAAGATTTACCTGGATCTGAAAGATCTGCTGGGGGATTTGGATCAACTGGCGCATGAGTTATCAGGGACACAGCGAAGATAAAGATAAGGTCTTAAACGCTTTAGGTGGCAAGAAAGGCTTAATTGATTCCGGGCTGCCTTCATTAGTTTTCTTAATTGTTTTCAATCTATCCGGAAAGAATATTACCTCGGCGATTTATGCCGCCATTGGTTTATCAATAGTTTTAACATTTATCAGAATAGTAAAGCGAGAAACTGTGCAACATGCTTTTTCTGGATTAATTGGTGTTGGCGTATGTGCTTTTATCGCAAGACGCAGTGGCAATGCTGCAGATTTTTACCTACCTGGATTATGGATCAACGCAGGTTATGCACTTCTATATGCATTAACAAATCTTTTTAAATGGCCACTGCTTGGTGTTTTGCTCGGGCCAATTCTTGGCGAGAATTTATTGTGGCGCAAAGATCCAGCTCGCCTTAAGGCATACACAAAAGCTGGTTGGCTCTGGGTTGGAATGTTTGCCGCAAGATTAATTGTCCAATATCCGTTATATCAGAGTGGAAATGTTAATTTACTAGGAACAGCAAGATTACTTATGGGGTATCCACTTTTTATTCTAACTGCGTGGGGAACCTGGTTGATCTTAAGAAAGACTCCAACTACAAAAATTAGTTAGATAAAGCAGGATTTAAGTTTTTCTTCAGCTTTTGCAGAGGCTACAAAAAGCAGTTCATCGCCAGCGGCAAATACATCATGATCTTTTGGAGTAATTACATGCCCATCACGGACAATTGCGGCGATGCTTGCATCTTCAGGAAGTTCAATTTCACCAACCGTTTTACCACAGCAAGCTGCAGTGTCAGGCAAAGTAATTTCAACGAGGTTGGCTTCGCCTTTTCTAAATGAGAACAGGCGCACTACATCTCCAACGCTAACCGCCTCTTCAACTAAAGCTGAAATTATTCGTGGTGTTGAAACTGCAACATCTACACCCCAAGAGTTATCAAACATCCACTCATTTTTTGGGTGGTTTACTCGTGCAACAACTCTAGGCACGCCATACTCGGTTTTGCCCAGTAAAGATGCAACAAGATTTACTTTGTCATCACCGGTTGCTGCAACCAACACTTGGCAGCCATCTAATTTGGCTTGATCCAAAGCAGTTACTTCACAGGCATCAGCTAATAACCATTCAGCGGTTGGAACGGAATCCATTTTTAATGCCTTCGGGTCCTTATCAATTAATAAGACTTGATGCCCATTTTCCAGCAATTCTCGGGCAATAGCTCGACCAACATTTCCAGCTCCTGCAATAGCAATTCTCATCATGCACCTGCCGGGGATTTAGAGAGGGTTTTTTCAGTTTCTGAAATTTGTTTTTCATTAATTAAAAGATGTACTAGGTCGCCTTCTTGCAGAACTGTGTGTTCATTTGGAAGCACTGCTTCGCCAAGACGGGTAATAAATGCAACTCTTGCATTAGTATTTTTCTCAATTAATAATATTGATTCGCCATACCATTCCTTATGCAAACTGACCTCAACTAATTGCACAGTTCCAGTTGCATCACGCCACTCTGATTTTGTGCCATCTGGAGTAAGTCGCCTCATGATCTGATCGGTTGTCCAAAGCACTGTTGCAACTGTTGGAATTCCAAGGCGCTGATAGATTTCAGCTCGACCTGGATCATAAATTCTTGCTACAACATTTTTAACGCCAAAGATTTCTCGTGCAACTCGAGCTGCCAAGATATTGGAGTTATCTCCATTTGAGACTGCAGCAAATGCATCGGCTTTTTCAATACCTGCTTCGAGCAAGGTGTCTCTATCAAATCCAACTCCAGCAATTGTGCGGCCATTGAAATTTGCACCTAATCGGCGGAAAGCTTCTCGGTTTTGGTCGATCACTGCGACTGTATGGCCTGATTTTTCAAGATCTACCGCCAAGGTCGATCCGACTCGTCCGCAACCCATTATTACTACGTGCACAAAGGACAACTTACACCCATAGGCTCCGCTCTATGGAATCAAACGCTCAAGAGCGGCTAAAAGAGGGCCAAGAAGTGCAGGTCCAAATTGGACCAGTCGCACATGGTGGACATTTTGTGGCCAGATATAACGGACAAGTTATTTTTGTTCGCCATGGAATACCAAATGAAATTGCGAAAGTAAAAATCACTTCGGTTAATTCAAAAATTGCACACGCTGATGTTATTGAAATTATTGAACCAGCTACATCCCGAGTTGCAGCACCATGTAAATTTGCTGGAAATTGCGGTGGCTGCGATTTCCAACATATCGATATTCAAACCCAGCGCATCTTTAAGAGTGAGATTGTTAAGGAGCAATTCCTTAGAATTGGCAAGATTGATCTGTCAGAACGTGGTTTTGATTTAGTAACAAAAGCAGTAGAACCTGTTGATGGATTGCATTGGCGAACCAGAATGGATTTTGCAGTATCGCAAAATGGAAAAATCGGATTTTATGGAGCAAGAAGTAATGAAGTTGTTGAAATAGATGACTGTCTTATCGCAGATTCTCGAATGAATGTTGGGGAGTTATCTGGAAGAAGTTGGAAATCTGATGCCAGGGTTGAAGTTGCTGTTTCAAGCACCGATGAGGTTTCTATTATGCGATCTGGTCGAAGTATTAGCGGTCCAACTCAAATAGTGGAACAAGTTGGCGGGAGCTCTTTCAAAATATCTCCATCAGCTTTTTGGCAGAGTCATCGAGCTGCTCCAGTTGAATTAGTAAAGGCCGCAATGACCTTGCTAGATGTAAAGACCGGAGATCATGTCTGTGATCTTTACTCTGGAGTTGGATTGTTTGCTGCTGCAATCTTGAAGGAGATCGGTAGTAAGGGATTTTTAACACTTATTGAGAGCGATAAAACTGCGATTGCAGATGCACGTAGAATTTTTTTGAATAAGGAAAATGTTAAAATTATTCAAGGATTGGTTGCCCAGCAACTTCCGATAATTAAAAAAGCAGACTTAATTTTGTTGGATCCACCTAGAACTGGTGCAGGTGAGGTTGTAATTAAACAATTAGTTAAATTAAGACCTAGAAAAATTGTTTATGTTGCATGTGATCCAGCCGCCTTGGCTCGGGATAGTAAAACTTTGGAAGATCTTGGTTATAAGTTGGATCACATTCAGGCTTTTGATCTTTTCCCAATGACCCAGCACATAGAGTGCGTGGCTGGATTTTCGCCCGCAAAGAGATAGGATTGGAAGAGATTCACGGGAAAGAGGTGTGGGGCATTGAGTAAAGACTCATTTAAGACCAAAACCACACTGGAAGTATCGGGTAAAAGCTACGAAATTTTCGATATCACCGGTTTTGCAGAGGCTAAAGATTTACCTTTTAGCTTAAAAATTCTTCTAGAAAATCTCCTACGCACCGAAGATGGCGCAAACATTACGGCTGATCAAATCAAGAAATTAGCTGCTTGGGACCCATCAGTTGAACCTGATACTGAAATTCAATTTACTCCAGCGCGTGTGATTATGCAGGATTTTACCGGCGTTCCTTGCATAGTTGATCTGGCCACAATGCGTGAAGCGATAGCTGAATTAGGCGGAGATCCAGCAAAGGTAAATCCGTTATCTCCAGCTGAATTAGTAATTGATCACTCAGTAATCGCAGATTTATTTGGAACAAAGGATTCTTTTGAACAAAATGTTGATATTGAGTATCAGAGAAACAAAGAAAGGTATCGTTTTTTAAGGTGGGGCCAAACAGCATTTGATGAATTCAAAGTAGTGCCACCTGGCACAGGAATTGTTCACCAGGTAAATATTGAATATTTAGCAAGAGTTGTAATGAATCGAGTAGTTGATGGAAAACTTCGCGCTTATCCTGACACTGTTGTTGGTACTGATTCTCACACCACAATGGTTAATGGTTTGGGTGTGCTTGGTTGGGGAGTGGGCGGAATTGAGGCTGAAGCAGCATTGCTTGGTCAACCAGTTTCTATGTTAATTCCAAGAGTGGTTGGCTTCAAACTTAATGGCCAATTACCGGTTGGAACAACTGCTACAGATTTAGTGTTAACAATTACTCAAATGCTTCGCAAGCATGGTGTAGTTGGAAAGTTTGTTGAATTTTATGGCCCTGGTGTCTCTGCTCTACCAATGGCAAATAGAGCAACAATTGGAAATATGTCGCCTGAGTATGGGTCAACATGTGCAATTTTCCCAATTGATGAAGAAACTATTAAGTATTTAAAACTAACTGGCCGAAGCAGTGAACAGTTAGAACTTGTCGAAAAGTATGCCAAGACAAATGGTCTATGGCATGATCCTTCAGCCTCACCAAGATACTCTGAAAAATTAGAGTTAGATCTTTCGACAATTGTTCCTTCAATTGCCGGACCAAAGAGACCACAAGATCGAATTTCACTTACAGATGCCAAGAGCGCATATGAAACTATTGTTCCTACCTATTTTTCTGATAAAACTAACCGAAACAAAATTGATGTTAAGGTAAATGGAAAGCCAACCACAGTGACAAATGGCGACGTGGTAATCGCATCGATAACTTCATGTACTAATACCTCAAATCCATCTGTGATGATTGGCGCTGCTTTACTGGCTAAGAATGCCGTTGAAAAAGGATTAAGTAGCAAACCATGGGTCAAAACGACCCTTGCTCCTGGATCAAAAGTTGTCACCGATTATTACGACCGATCAGGGCTTACTCCCTACATGGAAAAACTAGGCTTTAATCTTGTTGGATATGGATGTGTTACTTGTATCGGCAACTCAGGCCCATTGCCTTTGGAGATAAGCAAAGCAATTAATGAGAATGACTTAGCTGTTTCAGCAGTACTTTCTGGAAATCGAAATTTTGAGGGCAGAATTTCCCCAGATGTAAAGATGAATTACCTTGCCTCACCACCTTTAGTGGTTGCATATGCATTAACTGGCTCTATGAACCATGATTTTGAAAAAGATCCAATTGGACTTGGCAAAGATGGCAATCCAGTATTTTTAAAGGATATTTGGCCAACCACTGCTGAGATTGAGAAAGTAGTTGCCTCCTCTATTTCTTCAGATATGTTTACAAAAGATTATGCATCAGTTTTTGAAGGAGATAATCGTTGGAAGTCACTAGACACACCAACTGGTAATACATTTGAATGGGATTTGAAATCAACTTATGTGCGCAAGCCGCCATACTTTGATGGAATGCCAAAAAATCCTGTTCCAGTTTCAAACATTTCTAACGGCCGAGTACTGGCATTACTTGGAGATTCTGTAACAACTGACCATATTTCTCCAGCTGGAAATATCAAAGCAGATTCTCCTGCTGGTAAATACTTAGCCGAACATGGCATTGAGCGCGCTGATTTCAACTCATATGGTTCTCGTAGAGGTAATCACGAGGTTATGATCCGAGGAACTTTTGCAAATATTCGTTTAAAAAATCTTCTGTTAAATGGAGTTGAGGGTGGATTTACTAAAAACTTCCTTGCAGGCGGAGAACAAACCACAATTTATGATGCCTCTCGTGCGTACATCGATGCCAAGATTCCTTTGATCATTTTGGCTGGAAAAGAATATGGTTCAGGTTCATCTCGCGACTGGGCTGCAAAAGGAACAGCACTTTTAGGTGTGAGAGCTGTAATTGCTGAATCTTTTGAAAGAATTCACAGATCAAATCTAATTGGAATGGGTGTACTACCTTTGCAATTTTTAGATGTTCAAACAGCTGCATCACTTAGATTAGATGGATCAGAAGTATTTTCCATTACCGGTATTGACCAACTTAACAATGGAGTTACTCCAAAAGAGGTTGAAGTCACTGCCGGGGATAAGAAATTTAAGGCGAAATTGCGCATAGATACCCCAGGTGAGGCAGATTACTATCGTCACGGCGGGATCATGCAGTACGTATTACGCTCTTTATTGAGCAAATAAATCGCTATCCCTTTCACAAACCTTTAAACTACAACCATGCTGAACCAGATTAAATCACCGGCTGATCTGAAGTCACTGACTCCTGAACAAATTCAACAGTTAGCAAGTGAAATTAGAAGTTTTCTAATTGAAAAAGTTTCTAAATCTGGCGGACATTTAGGTCCAAATCTAGGTGTTGTTGAACTAACGATTGCGATTCATCGAGTTTTTGATTCACCAAAAGATGTCATGGTTTTTGATACTGGCCACCAATCTTATGTTCATAAACTGCTAACTGGAAGAATGAATGGTTTCGATAAATTACGTCAAAGAGGCGGCTTGGCCGGATATCCAAATCGAAGTGAAAGTGAACATGATGTGGTTGAGAACTCTCATGCATCAACGGCTTTATCTTGGAGTGATGGAATTGCAAAGGGTTTTGCATTAACAGATCAAACCGATCGCAGTGTTGTTTGCGTCGTTGGTGATGGCGCACTTACTGGGGGTATGAGCTGGGAGGCATTAAACAACATTTCAACCAGCACAAATGAGAAATTAGTAATAATTGTTAACGATAATGAGCGTTCTTACTCACCAACGATTGGTGGTTTAGCAACATACCTTTCAACCCTTAGAGCTACAAGTGGGTATGAAAAATTCTTAGAGTGGGGCAAGGGAGTACTGGAGCGAACTCCAGTGGTTGGCCATCCAATTTATGAAACTCTGCATGGGATGAAAAAAGGAATTAAAGATATTGTTGCTCCGCAAGGAATGTTTGAAGATTTAGGACTTAAGTATCTTGGACCAGTAGATGGTCACGATGTTCCTGCAATGGAAAAAACCTTAAAACTTGCAAAAGATTTCGGCCAACCAGTTTTGGTTCATGTGATCACTGAAAAAGGTCGAGGGCATGCACCAGCCCTTAATGATGAGGCTGAGAAATTCCACGCAGTTGGAGTAGTTGATGCCGAGACTGGTCAACCTTTAAGTAAGGCCGGGAAAAGTTGGACAAGTGTATTTTCTGATGAGCTTGTAAAAATTGGTGCTGAAAGAAAAGATGTTGTAGCAATTACTGCTGCGATGATGGGTCCTACTGGTTTAGATAAGTTTGAAAAAGCATTTCCAGATAGAACTTTTGATGTTGGCATCGCAGAGCAACATGCGACAACTGCAGCAGCAGGTATGGCTTTTGCTGGATTACATCCAGTAGTGGCTGTTTATTCAACATTTTTAAATAGAGCCTTTGACCAACTACTTCTTGATGTTGCCCTTCATAAAGCCGGAGTTACTTTTGTGCTTGATCGCGCAGGTGTTACTGGCGATGATGGCCCATCACATAATGGCATGTGGGATCTAGCATTAACTGGAATTGTTCCTACCTTGCATGTTGCAGCACCTAGAGATGGTGAACGAGTAAGAGAGACATTGCGCGAAGCAGTTGAGATTTCAGATGCTCCTTCATTAATTCGTTTTCCTAAAGGGGTAGTAAATCCTGATATCCCAGCATTTGAGCGGCGCAATGGAATCGATGTTTTATATCGGGGTGAAAGTGCAGATGTGCTTTTGGTAAGCATAGGTGCTTTTGCATCAATCGCAGTTGAAGCAGCAGCTGGAGCATATCGAGAAGGTGTTGGCGTAACTGTTATTGATCCAAGATGGGTAAAGCCCCTACCAAAATCTTTAGTAACAATGGCTCAGCGATATAAGAATGTTGTTGTTTTAGAAGATGGAATAAAGCACGGCGGAATAGCAAGCACAATTTCTGAGTTGTTTAGAGAAGCGCAGTTGAATATTCCAGTGCACTCAATTGGTATTCCACTTACCTTCTTAGAGCATTCAAAGCGCAGTGAAATTCTTGAGGATCTAGGAATTACGGTTCAAAACATTACACGTTCACTTGTTGCTTGGAATAGCAGTGGAATTGATCTTAAGGAAGAGATGCAACTCCCTTTGGATGAAAACGAACGCCGCAAACCGCTTCGCTAATTCCTTCTCGATCTAAGTAAGGCAAAATTCCACCTAGATGCATTGGCCAACCAGAGCCAAGCAACATGCAAATATCTATTTCCTGAGGTGTTGAAACAACACCTTCATCTAACATCATCTTTGCTTCAAGGGCTAGCGCTTCAAGTGCGCGTTTTCTAACCTGCTCAGATGTTGAAGGAGTGCTTCCTTTTTCCAATAAAGCAAGGGCTGCAGGATTAACTGAATTAGCTCCATTTGTATCCTTAACATAGAAAGTTTTAACCCCTTCCTTAACAAATCTTTGCATCGTTGGTGAAATTTTGTAACGAGGGCCAAGATTTTTGTTTAAGGTTTCTGCAACATGAAGTGCCACACCTGGCCCTACTAAGCCAAGTAGCTCAAGTGAGGACATTGGAAAGCCCAGGGGAGTCATTGCAGCATCTGCAACTTCATAAGGAGTGCCTTCATCAATTGCATCAGTTACTTCACCCATAAAGCGAGTTAATAAACGATTCACAACAAATGCTGGAGCATCTTTAACAATAACCATAGTTTTCTTAAGATCTTTGCCAATATTAATTGCTGTAGCTGTTGTTGCATCATCAGTCTTGCTAGTTCTAGCAACCTCTAGAAGCGGCATAACTGCAACTGGATTGAAGAAGTGGAAGCCAACAACACGCTCAGGATTTTTAAGTCCTTCGCTCATTGCTTCAACTGAAAGAGATGAGGTATTTGTAGCCAAAATACACTCAGGGGTAACAATTGCCTCAAGCTCCTTAAATAGCTTTTGCTTAAGTGATAACTCTTCAAAAATAGCCTCAATTACAAAATCAGCATTTGCAAATATCTTCTTATCTACTGAACCAGAGATATTTGAAAGCAATCTAGCTGCCGCCTCGGGTGTCAGACGTTTTTTATCAACTAATTTTTGAATTTCATTTTGAATCCAAGCGATGCCTTTATCTACCCGCTCCTGATCAAGATCTGTAATTACAACTGGCACCTTTAAATTTCTAAGCATCAATAGAGCGAGCTGAGATGCCATTAACCCTGCGCCAACTACGCCAACTCTTGTTATCTTGCGGGCTAAGGCAGGCTTAGGAGCCCCTTCAACCTTTTTACGTTTCTTCTGAATGAGATTAAAAGAGTAAAGAGAAGCACGTAATGAATCACTCATTACTAAATCGGCTAAAACCTTAGTTTCTGCTGCAAATCCATCACGTACTGAATTGCTTTGGGCAGATTTAATTAATTCAAGAGCTGCAAGAGGTGAGGTAATTTGCGCCCCACCATATTTCTTAGCAACCGCAGCTTTTCCAGTTGCAATAGCTTTTTCAAAGCCAGCAGAGTCCTTGCTGAAATCTTTGCGTTCGATCTTCTTCTTCCCACTTAAAACATCTGCTGCGAATTTAACTGAGTGTTCTATAAAGTCTGCTGGCTCATAAACTGCATCAACAACACCAAGAGAGAGTGCATCCTTGGACTTCATCATTGTGTTGTTGTTTAGGGCATTGAGAATAATTACTTGAACTGCATTTTCTGGGCCGATTAATTTTGGCAGCAAGGTAGCTCCGCCCCAACCTGGAACTAATCCTAAAAAGCACTCAGGCAAACCTGTAAATGCTGTTGAGGCCAGGGTTCGATAATGGCAATTTAAACCAACCTCTAAGCCTCCACCTAGCGCCAAACCATTTATAAATGCAAAAGTTGGTTTCTTGCTCTCATGTAACTTTAGAAAAACTTCATGGCCAAGATCACCGATTGCAATTGCTTGAGATTTATCTTGCAAAAAGCTCATGGCAGATAAATCAGCTCCTGCCGCAAAGATAAATGGCTTTCCAGTAACTGCGATTGCCACCGCATCTGATTTTTGTGCCTCATCTATTGCATTTGAAAGTGATGCTAAAGAGGCTGCGCCAAATGTATTTGGTCGATTATGGTCTGCACCATTATCAAGTGTAATTAAGGCTAAGTTTCCAGTATGTCCAAATGGAGATAATGAAACCATCTGCAAAATAGCATTTGTCACTACCTCATCAGGTGCGCCAGCTAATACCTCAGACATTATTTACCACCATTGTAATTAGGGTTTTCCCAGATGATGGTTCCACCCATACCTAAACCAATACACATTGTGGTAACTCCATATCTAACTTCAGGATGATCCTTAAATCCATTTGCAAGATTAAGTATTAATCGCACGCCGGAAGAGGCAAGTGGGTGTCCAACAGCAATAGCCCCGCCATAGATATTTACCCTTTTATCATCATCGGCAATACCAAAGTGATCTAAAAAGGAGAGTACTTGAATTGCAAAAGCTTCATTTACTTCAAATAAACCAATATCTGTTATATCCAAACCAGCCTTCTTCAAAGCTTTAATTGTGCTTGGCACTGGTCCATATCCCATGATCTCTGGTTCAACACCTGCAAAAGCAAAGGAAACCATTCTTGCTTTTATTGGCAATTTTAATTCTTTCGCTTTTTCTTCAGAAGCTAAAATCGCAGCTGTTGCACCATCATTTAATCCGGCAGCATTTCCTGCGGTTACGCGGCCTGCTGCTCTAAATGGAGTTTTAAGTGCACCCAATGCTTCTAAGGTTGTTTGAGGACGTGGTGGTTCATCCACTGTTGCAACACCCCAACCTAATTCAACACTTCTAGTTGCAACTGGAATTAAATCTGGTTGAATTTTATTTGCAGCGTATGCAGCTGCTGTTTTTTGTTGTGAGGCTAAGGCGTACTTATCGGCCCGCTCTTTGGTTAAGTGTGGAAATTTGTCATGCAGGCGCTCTGCAGTTGCACCCATTTGTAGAGCATCAGTATCAACGATTTTTTCTGCAAGATAGCGTGGGTTTGGATCCATGCCATCTCCCATTGGGTGATTACCCATATGTTCAACACCACCGGCAATTGCTAAATCGTATGCACCCATGTTGATGCCACCAGCAATTGTGGTAACAGCTGTAAGAGCACCAGCACACCATCGATCAATTGAATAGCCAGGAACAGTTTTTGGAATACCTGCAAGAATTGAAACTGATCTTCCAATATTCATTCCTTGATCACCTGTTTGAGTTGCAGCAGCGATTGCAACCTCATCAATTTGCTCTAGAGGAACATTTGGATTTCGTTCTAGAAGCCCGCGAATACAACGGACCATAATGTCATCTGCTCTAGTTTGGGCGTATAGGGATCCAGCTTTACCAAAAGGGGTTCGGACTGCATCTACTAAGACCACATTGGTTTTCGCACTTGCTGTTTTGCCCATAATTGACCCCTAGCTACTTGGCTTGAAGATATGAGTCAAGGTTACTCGCCAGTAAGGAAAATGGGTAGTGGCAAGGGTGAAACTTAAACGAGTGCTTTAGCCCTCGCAGGTTTTGTATACAGACGCAGCACTATGCCTAGGTAGGCCAAATAAAGGAATAACTGGACCCAAGTGGTGTTCACATCAAAACCAATGGTGCCCGCTAATAATGTGCCAGCGATTGAATCCTTAGCCATAACGGAGGAGATATCCCAAGCATATGAGCCATCACCTGGGATCCAACCAAGCTCTTGGTACTCATGAATACCGTAGGAAAGAACGCCGGCTGCAACAATAATTAATGCAATCCCGGTGATGGTAAAAAACTTACTTAGATCAATCTTGATAGAACGATTATAAATTAAATACCCAAGAATTACCGCAAGGGCCAGGCCAGCAATTAACCCAACTGAGGCTGCGGAGGTGGCAGCAACTGTTTTAAAGTTTGTATAAACAAATAGAGCAGTTTCAAGACCTTCGCGGGCAACAGCGAAAAATGCTGCTGCAGCAAGGGCTATTGGACCTGCAGATAATGCAGTATCAACCTTGCCATGTAATTCATCTCTTAAAGTTCTCGCAGCTCGCTTCATCCAGAAAACCATCCAGGTTACAAGGCCAACCGCTAAAAATGAGGTTGTTCCTGCGAAGAATTGTTCACCACGATCACTTAATTCAGCTGATGTGAAGGATAAAAAACCACCTAAAGCAAAGCTTGCAGCTAGAGCAATTCCAACACCGGTCCAAATTGGGACCAGTAGATTTCGACGATTTGTTTTAACAACGTAAGCAACCAAAATTCCAACAATTAACGCAGCCTCAAGCCCCTCACGAAGGGCGATTAAGAAGGTGCTTAGCATGAGATGAGCATATTGCCAGGGGATTGAATTACGCAACTTAAGTGTTGCGTAATTCCGATCACACCTCTTTAGCCGTTATTTCAGGCTCAGATTCACCCTCGATCACCTCAGCACTTACAAGTGGTTCAGTGGCACCAAGATGGGTAGCTATTACCGAGCTAACCTGTTCAATCTGCCATGGCCGGGCCCCTAATTTAATCAACTCTGATTTAGTGAACGCTTCATACTCACTTGTCGTTGCAGGCGGATCCTGCCAGCAAACTCGTTTTATAAATTCAGGGGTAATTAGATTCTCAGTCGGAATAGCTAACTCTTTTGCCAACTCCATTACCGCTGCCCGAGCATTAGTTAAACGGGCATATCCAAGTGGATTTTTCTCTTTCCAAATTTTGATTGGCGGCAAGTTATGAGAAGGAACACGAAACTCTGGCTGATCTTCAATTGGAGTTCTTAGCGAGTTTGCGATCACTTGTTGCCAACGATTAAAAGGTGGCGCCTCTAATCTAGTTCGCCAACCAATTACTTTGGCAATCTCCTCTAAATTTTCAGGTCGCTTTGTTGCCAACTCCACAATCGCTTCATCACCTAATACACGGCCGGGTGCAATATCTAACTCTCGAGCAAGCTCATCTCTTGAAAGCCACAGATCTCGCACAATTGTGATTGTGATTCGATCCCGCACTTTGTGCATCCCTGAGGTTTTGCGCCAGCGATCTGGTTTTGGGGCATCGGAGAATTTATACTTCTCATAGTTTTTCAAAATAGATGCAAAATCTTCTTTGGCCCATTTTAACTTTTTTTGTTCGGTTAAGATTTCTTCAACTTTATCTCGAATATCTAACAAGATATCAACATCTAATGCTGCATATGTAATCCACTCTGCTCGTAATGGACGAATTGACCAATCAACAGCTGAGTGCTCTTTGGCTAAAGTTAGCTCAAGCAAACTCTCGGCGAGTGCACCTAAACCAACCTTTGGACAACCAGCAATTCTTGCTCCTAATTCGGTATCAAATAAATGTTGGGGCGTTAGGCCTAATTCAATTAGGCAGGGTAAATCCTGAGTACTGGCATGAATTACCCACTCAAATTTTGATAACTGGTTGTTGAATTTTTCCCACAGTTTAGAATCTCGTAGAGGAATTGGATCAATAAGGTGTAACCCGCCGCCTTTGCGATAGATCTGAATTAAATATGCCCGCTGGCTATATCTGTAGCCGGATGCTCGCTCAGCATCAATTGCAATTGGGCCTTCACCCGATGAAAGTTGGGTGATGATCTTTTCAAATGCAGCTTCATCAGCAGCAATTTCAGGCGTTCCATTACGAGGGGAGAGCAGGGGAGTGAGCATTTGTTACTTAATACTAGTTGCTACGAGCAATTGAAGTAACACCCTCAGGGATTGGCTCCAAGCCTGCTGTTATTGCAAGTAACTCCAACCAAGCTTGAACATGTCCAACAATACTTTCTGGATTTGTTGGAGTCCAAGATGCACGGACTTCAATCTCTGAATCCTCATCACGATCTACTAACTCACCAAAAGAAGCGCTTGCAACTCTAGTTACCGTGCCACTTGGATTTATATATTCGCAACCAAATTTCTTCAAAGATTCAACCAACCATGCCCATCCAATTTCTGGAAGCAAAGGATCAGATGCCATCTCTAAATCAATGGCAGCACGAGCAAATGTCACACATCGCCACTGTCCGCCCCAACCCTCTTGTCCGGATGGATCATGAAGCAAGACAAATCTTCCAGTTGCAGCATCCTCTAAAACATCGGCAGTCATCGCCAATGCATGTGGTGCAAGTTTTTGTGGCGCAGGTACTGATTCAAGCAGAATTTCACCTCTTGGTTTTAGCTCCAATATTGGCGCTATCAGCTGATCAAAAGATTTATTCATACGCTAAGGATAAATTGCATCCTGATTAAGTAGGCGAAGGCACGAGCAAGGCTGGGTTAAATAAAAAGTTTGATCACATAGTAGGCTTGATAAATGGCCTCACTTTTAGCACTTTTCTCATCACTGCTTTGGGGCACTTCAGATTTTTATGGTGGAAAGTTATCGAAAAAACACCCGGCATTAGCAGTTACTGCAGTATCTCAAGCGATTGGTTTAGTAATTGGTGTAACGATAGTTTTGGTTAGTACCTCTTGGATTAAGCCTGATTTATCTTGGGAAGGTTACTTTCTTCCTGGAGTGATGGCTGGCTCACTTGGTTTTATTGGATTAGTAGCTTTTTACTCTGGACTTGCAACTGGCCGAATGGGTGTTGTTGCTCCAATTAGCGCAATGAGTGTTCTAATTCCAATCACAATCGCTTTTATAAATGGTGAACAACCAACCTCACTTCAAATCTTGGGAATGTCTATCGCACTGTTTGGCGCAGTATGTGCAAGTGGGCCTGAAATCAAAGGTGGATTAGCAGTTAGACCAATTATTTTGGCAGTTATCGCAGCTTGTGGTTTTGGTGGGGCAGTAACCTTTATTGCGAAAGGTTCTGAAACAAGTGCACTCATGACTATGACAACAATGCGGTTTACAACTTTTATCGTGGCACTTTTCTTATTTGCTCGTTTTAGATCTGTTGGTGGGTTGAGTAGAAAAGATCTGCCAATTTTAATTCTGATCGGGGGTGCAGATTTTGCAGGTAATTTACTTCTAGGTGTTGCTACTACAAAAGGGTTGGTTTCAGTTGCGGTAGTACTTGGCGCTCTATATCCGATCATTACCGCCTTGCTTGCATATAAATTCTTAAATGAGATTTTACACAAGATTCAATACCTGGGAATTGCCTTTGCAATCACCGGTGTTGCATTTATTTCACTTGGCTAGTTTTTTGTAAATCCTAAACTCACAGCTGCCCGCGATTTCACTTTCAACTAATTCAAAACTGCTAGTTAAATCTGAAATAGGTATTTGATTATCACCGGCTAGATCTAGATTAACCGTTAGATAAAACTGATCAATTAAAGAATCTGCGATCATCTGAGTAAGCAAGCTGGGGCCTGCTTCAACCAGCAGGTTTATAATTTCTCTACTACTTTCAAACTTATTACCAATCTCAGCGATCATCTCCTTGGCCGATAATGAGAATTGCTTTGCCAATTGATTTTTTGGCTGCAATCTAACTTTGGTGTGGGTCAGGATGTATAGCGGAATTGGAGTTCTCTTATACGGCTCACGCCTTGCGGTATTTCCACCAATTAGGATCAAATCATTTTTTAGGCGCAGTGCCTGAAATCGCTCTCGATCTTCTTGGGTAGAAAGCGGGGTTGAGGAGCCAGATATCGAGGTTGATCCATCTTTGCCAACGATCAGGTTGGCTGTGACGATCACTGGTTTCATGGAGTACAGGCTATCGAGTGTCAGTGCTCTGATCTAATCTTTTTCTATGATCATCGATTGCAATTCCTGTGTAATGCGCCAAATCGCCTGTGGTGATTGTGTTGTTTCTGTGTTGCTTGAAATTAAGCCAACGCCAGAAAAAAATGCTGAGTTTAGTAACTCTGACAAAGCTGCAATTTCAAATTTAGCCTCGGTTGGATTAGTCCCACCACTTAGGTTTAAGCCCGCTAGCAAGAGTGGCGTGAGCCGGAAGAAAACAGGTTAATTATGAATAATTTCACCCATATTTAGAAAATTCTCAGCGTAATACGCTTACGCCGGGTTGAGTAAGTAAGGTTTCGGCGGTTAGCCTTTATAAATGAAATTTTGGCTGAGGAGCATTTTCGCTCTGATTATTGGTGCAGGAGTGCTCACTCCACTTCCTGCAAATGCTGCCCCAAACTTAATCGAGGTTCAAGGCCGGGTAAGAGATTTACAGGAACAGGCAACAACTGCGGCAGAGGGTGCGCAAGAAGCTAAGGTCCAATTAGCAAAACTAAAGAAAACTCTAAGTAGTGTTCAACAACAAGCCAGCCAGCAAGGTGCATCGGTAGATGCACTAAATAAAACTATAGGTGCTATCGCAAATGAGCGTTACAAATCAGGGCCAGTGAGCCAGTCCATGGAGTTGTTATTTTCCTCAGATCCATCTTTATACCTATCAGCGGCTGGATCCCTTGAAGCGGTAACAAGGCAAAAAACAGCTGACCTAAAAAAGTTTTCAGTTGCAACTCAAAGATTAAATGCCACCTCGTTAACGGTGGAAGATAAGTTGGCGATGGTTAAAGCGGCGGAGGCAAAATTCACCCGACAATTAGCACTGGCAAATTCAAAATTGAAGGAGGCAGAGGAGTTATTAGCTAAATTGACTGTAGCCGAGCGAGAGCGGCTAGCGAAATTAAATGATGATGAAGAGGATGCTGATCAACAAAAATCTTTAAGTGATGCAAATAAGTACGCCGGTGTTTCTGGCAGGGGTGGAACTGCAATTAAATATGCCTTGGCTCAGATTGGTGATAAGTATGTCTTTGGTGCTGCTGGCCTTGTAACCTGGGATTGTTCTGGTCTAACTATGCGAGCTTTTGCAGCTGCGGGTGTTTCTTTGCCACACTCATCAAAGGCGCAGTACGGATATGGAAAAGCTATAGCGAAAAAGGATTTACAACCTGGTGACTTAGTATTTTTTGGAAAACCAATCTCACATGTTGCAATTTACTTAGGCCCAGATCGAATGTTGCATGCTCCGCGTTCTGGCAGCCGAGTAAAAATTGCCAATATGAATATGGGAAAGAAACCTTATATTGGAGCCCGCCGTTTATAACGAGAAGAAAGTTCTCCTAGTTACAAATGATCTAGGGCCTCGAGCCGGTGGAATTGAAACTTTTGTACTTGGCCTAGTAGAGGGATTACCAAAAAATTCTTTAGTAATTTACACCTCATCTCAAAAAGGTGATGAAGCATTTGATTTGGATCTATTGAATAAATTTGGAGCGGTTGTAATTAGAGATAGAGCAAAAATCCTGCTGCCAACTCCAAGAATTTCAAGGCGAGCAGCCCGAATCCTTAAGCAATACCAAATTAAAAATGTTTGGTTTGGGGCTGCTGCACCACTTGGTTTAATGGCAAATCAGTTAAGAAAGGCCGGAGCTACCAATATTGTGGCGCTGTCTCATGGACACGAGGTTTGGTGGGCGAGGATTCCAATACTCAGAGGTTTGTTGAAAAAGATCATTAAAGAGGTTGATCACCTTGGATATCTTGGTGGCTTTACAAAGAGCAAGATAAGTAAAATTAGTGGAGCAGAGAATAAATTTGTGCAGATTGCACCAGGCATTGATACAACTCATTTTTCGCCAAGGAGTGCAAACCCAGAGTTAATTAAAAGATATAAATTAGAGGGCAGGCGCGTGATTGTTTGCGTAAGCCGATTAGTTCATCGCAAAGGTCAAGACCAGTTAATCAAGGCTATGCCAAAGGTGCTTGAAAAGTACCCTGATGCAATTTTGCTTTTAGTTGGAGAGGGACCAATTAAACAAATGTTGTTTAATTCAGCAAAGCAGCTTGGCTTACTTCCTAAAGTGATCTTTACTGGACGAGTTAATCACAAAGATTTACCAGAGTATTTTTGCCTCGGTGAAGTATTTGCAATGCCAGTCCGCTCCCGCTTTGCCGGGCTTGAGGTTGAAGGTTTAGGAATTGTTTATCTAGAAGCAAGTGCATGTGGTTTGCCGGTAATTGTTGGCAACTCTGGCGGAGCAGTGGACGCGGTAAAAGACCAAGTTACTGGATTAATTGTTGATGGAAATAACACTCAAATGATTGCTGATTCAATTTGCCAGGTACTTGCAGAGCCAGTTAAAGCTCAAAGTATGGGGCAAAGTGGTCGCAAATGGGTGTTAGATAATTGGCAATTAAGTAGTTGGTCTAAGAAGTTTAATGATCTATTAATTAGTAATTAGTAAATTCTCAATACCAATAGAAACAGCTTGCGCTCTGTTAGCAGCGCCCAGCTTTCGATAGATATTAGCAAGATGAGTTTTAACTGTTGCCTCACTTAGAAAGAGAATAGAACCAATTGCACTTGCTGTGGCACCAGTTGGCAGAAGAGCTAAAACCTCTAACTCACGTGGTGTTAGTTGGAAATCTTTCTTTGAAATACTTGGTTTAATCTCTCCAGCCTTGAGAAATCTTTTTACACCTGCAGTGATCTTCTCTATAACCTCAATTAATGACTCAACTGGTGCTGATTTTGTAACAAAGGCGGCAGCTCCTGCCTTTTTAGCTAAATCAAGTGTTGCGGCATCATCATGCATAGTTACAATGATAAATTTGCTCTCACTTTTTAAGGCAATCGCTTGCTCAATTAGATCTATTCCACTTGCTGAACCAAGATTTATATCAACCAGTGTGATCTCTGGTTTATATTGATTTAACATAGCAAGGCCTTGGGCAACAGATGATGCCTCACCAATTACTTCAAAGCCATTCTTCGTCAATGCATCAGCTAATCCAGCGCGAATTAACTCATGATCATCGACTATAAGTATTTTCATTAAGGAAGTTTGATTTCAATTGCGGTACCAGATGGATTTGAGTTCACTGCAAGCTTTGCGCCAATTTGAGTTAGCCTTTCATTAACGCCGGTAATTCCGTAAGAGCTCTCCTTACTAATCACACCGCCCTTACCATCATCAGATATGAGAATAGAGTGGTCAGTTAAATTGATGATCACTTTTGATGCATTTGCATGACGTTTGCTATTAAGTAGGAGCTCTCTGATCGCTCGCAAGAGTTCATATTTATGGGCAGAATCAATTGATGCATCACCGTTGACTTCAACTAAAATCTCTGAACCTGAAAATATATTTTGAGTTTGATCCTTTAATTGCTCGACTAATGGTTTTGGGCTATCAGTGCGCAAGTCATATATCTCATCTCTAACCTGATTGATTATGGAGCTAAGAGAGTGCCTAAGCTCGCGCAGGGAGGTTCTACTCTGCTGCGTTTGATTTTCATCACCAATGATTTGATCTAGTCGATAACCAAATGCAGCTAATTCTTGAGCCAAACCATCATGAAGCTCTCGAGCGAGTCGAGTACGTTCAGAATTAGGCGAAGAGTTCATCAATCTCGCGAGCAAATTGCTGCGATACCACATGTCGTTTCACAGATAACTTAGCGGTCAATTGACCACCAGGAATTGTGAAGTCGACGGGCAAGATTGTGAATTTTCTAATTGATTCAGCTCGACTAACAGCCTTGTTTGTTTCATCAACTGCTGTTTGAATCACAGCTTGCAGAGTTGGATCTTTTGCAAGATCTGCAATCGATGCTCCCTCTTTCTTATTTGCAACTGCCCATGGCTTAATTGCATCTGGATCAATTGTGATCAGCGCTGCAATAAATGGTTTGTTATCGCCAACTACCATGCACTGGCTAATTAGTGGATGTGAGCGCAATCTATCTTCAAGAACAGCAGGCGCAACATTCTTTCCTCCTGCAGTAACAATTAACTCCTTCTTTCGACCAACAATTGATAGATAGCCTTCTTCATCAATCTTTCCAAGATCTCCTGATTTAAAGTAACCATCTGAGGTGAAGACCTCTTTGTTTGCTGCATCATTTTGCCAGTAGCCCTGCATAACAATTGGGCCCTTGATTAAAACTTCACCATCTTCGGCAATCTTGATAGTTGTGCCAGGAATTGGTTTTCCAACTGAGCCAACTCGGTGCGCACTGGTTAAATTCAAAGTTGCACCGGCGGTAGTTTCAGTCAAGCCATAACCTTCTAATACGCGAATACCGGCACCACGATAAAAATGTCCTAGTCGCTCACCAAGTGGGGCACCACCTGAAATAGCTGCTTCAACTCTTCCACCAAGACCTGTGCGAATTTTTGTGTAAACCAACTTATCAAATAAGCCATGTTGTAATTTAAGAAGGGGTGAGATCTTCTTTGAATCCAAAGATTTGCTATATGCAATAGCAACTTCAGCAGCCTTATGGAAAATCTTTCCTTTACCAGCGGCCTGGGCTTTGGCTTCAGCTCCGTTGAAAATTTTCTCAAATATTCTTGGTACTGCTAAAACAAATGTTGGCTTAAAGCTTGCAAGATCTGATGGAAGTTTTGTTAAATCACTGCAATGCGCCAAATGAAGACCGGCGGTGATAGAACCAATTTGCACCATTCGACCAAAAACGTGAGCAACTGGTAGGAATAGAAGTGTTGATCCACCAGGCTTTAAAAATAGATCACTTGCACCGTTTACAACATTTCCACACTCTGATAAAAAGTTGCCATGTGTTAGTTGTACACCCTTTGGCTTACCTGTAGTGCCTGAGGTGTAAATTAAAGTTGCCAATGTTTCTGGCTTTAACTTCTCACGTCTCTTAGCAATTTCATCATCACTCACATCTTTACCCTCATGAGTAAGCGTGGCTAAAGCGTTATAAGTAATGTTCCATACTTTTTTGCAAGATGAAGGCAATACTGGTTGTACCAATTCAGCTAATGCAGGAGTTTCAACAATAATTCCAACTGCAGATGAGTCTGTCAAAATCCATTCAACCTGCTCAGCACTTGATGTTTCATAAATTGGAACTGGAACAGCTCCGGCATACCAAATTGCGAAATCCAAAACCGTCCACTCATATCTAGTTTTTGCCATTATTGCCACGCGATCACCAAATGAAACTCCATTGGCGATTAATCCTTTTGCAACCGCTTTAATTTCCTCTTCATATGCTTTAGCGGTTACTGGCTGCCATCCATCACCTAGCGGGCGCGAAACGATTACTCGCTCTGGCTCAAAATGAGCTCTTTCAGAAATTAGATTAGTTAAGTTGCCGGCAACAGCGGCTGGGATGAGTGCTGGGATAGTTATCTCGTTCATGAGCCCACGCTAGCGGCTCATACTTATTTGCGCTAGAACCCACCCTGAGTTTGCTGGGCGACTGTTAAAAGGATGGCTACTTCGCGGTAACCTACCGCTATGTCTAATCCAACAACCTCAACTGTAACCATCTCAGCTGCCGCAGATGATGTGCGTGCTGTTTTATTTGATATCGAGAAATACCCAACCTGGTCGACCACCTTTAAGTCGGTAACGGTGCAAGCAAGTAATGGCGATGGACGTGTCACTCAGGCAAAACTCAGCGTTGATGCTGGGGCACTAAAGGATAAGCCAACCTTAAATTACGACTGGTCTGGTTATCCAGATCGTGTTGAGTTCTCATTAGAGGATGCTGATTTGTTAACTGATATGAGTGGTGCATTCATAATTAAAGACAATGGCGATGAAACTGAAGTAACTTTTGAACTTACTGTTGCGCTTTCAATGCCAGTGCCAGAGATGATGCGCACTAAAGCTGAAAAATCAACAATTGATTTAGCCTTAAAGCAGTTAAAGGAAAAACTGGAAAATTAATTGAGCTCACTTATTCCAAGTTCGGCTTTAACTATCGGTATTGATATTGGTGGCACCAAGGTTTTAGGTGGTGTTGTTGATTCAACTGGAAAAATTATTGATTCTGCTCGGCGTGCTACACCTGCCTCAGGTGGAAAAGAACTGATCGCCACCATAATTGATTTGATTAAGGAATTTCAAGCAAAACATGAAATAGCTGGTATTGGTATCAGCGTTGCCGCTTTAATATTAAAAGATCAGGGAACAATCGCAGGCGCACCTAACATTGCAAACTTAAGTCAACTAAATTTTGTCTCTGAGATTAGCAAAGTATTTAATCTGCCAGTTATTGCTGAAAATGATGCAAATGCTGCAATGTGGGCGGAGTTTAAGTTTGGAAATGCCCATGGTTTAGACCCAGTTATATTTTTCATAATTGGTACTGGCATGGGTGGCGGCTTAGTAATTGATGGAAAATTATTTAGGGGAGCAAGTGGAATTGGGGCTGAGTTTGGCCACATGATTGTTGAACGGGATGGAGTTTTATGTGGTTGCGGCTCTCATGGCTGCATAGAGCAGTATGCATCTGGAAGTGCCTTAATGAGATATGCCAAAGAGGCGATAGCTGCCAATCCTGCAGAGGGTAAAGAGCTTTTAGCTCTTTGTGAATCAGATATTTCAAAATTAACCGGCACAATTTTAACCGCTGCTGCAAAAGGTGGAAATCAGTTAGCAATAGCAGCCTTTAATAAGCAGGCTGATTGGCTTGGAAATGCTTGCGCCTCTTACACATTACTTCTTGACCCACAAGCAATTGTTATTGGCGGCGGCGTTGTTGATGCTGGTGAGCTTTTCTTAACTCCAGTAAGAAGTGCGATGGAAAAATACATGCCATTTGCTGGCACTCACACATCACCAAAGATTATTGCGGCAAAATTTGGAAATGAAGCGGGCTTAATCGGGGCGGCAGATTTAGTTAGAGGCTAGCGCCATCTTCATAATCATCCTCTTTTCTGGCAGTTCGCCAGATGATTGTGGCAATTGAGGATAAGAAACCAAGAACTGCTGGCCAAACACCAT
>Ga0315902_10003406_pt1 | contig 23853 bp, 13 predicted proteins | sample LakEriMetagenome_9_FD_203523 | JGI IMG/M metagenome (GOLD analysis project Ga0315902, IMG submission 203523) | Freshwater fungal communities from buoy surface, Lake Erie, Ohio, United States - Buoy 12 MA117 | ecosystem: Environmental > Aquatic > Freshwater > Lake > Lake biofilm | place: USA... | reverse complement strand
CCCATGAATCTGCCCGGCTACAAGCCGGAGCAGCGGAAGCCGGCTCCGGCCGAGCAGATCGCGCAGGTCGCCGCCGCGATCAAGCGGGCGAAGAAGCCCGTGATCTACGCCGGCGGCGGCGTGATCGCCTCGGACGCCTCGGAGGAACTGCGGGCGCTCGCGAAGAAGACGGGCATCCCGGTGACGATGACGCTGATGGGGCTCGGAACGTACCCGGGCGACGATCCGCTGTCTCTCGACATGCTCGGCATGCACGGCAGCGTGTATGCCAACTACGCGGTGGACGAGGCCGACCTGCTCCTCGCCATCGGCGTGCGGTTCGACGACCGGGTGACGGGCAAGGTGGAGGCCTTCGCCGAACACGGCTTCATCGTCCACATCGACATCGACCCGTCCGAGATCAACAAGAACAAGGTCGTGCACGTGCCGATCGTGGCCGACGTCAAGACGGCCCTCGGCCAGCTCAATGCGATCGTGGAGCGGCCGACGGCCGATCTCGCCCCGTGGCATGCCCGGATCGCCGAGTGGAAGAAGGAAGACCCGTTCTCCTACGACACGTCGTACCCGGGCATCCTCGCCCAGGAGGCGATCCAGGCCCTTTCGAAACTCATCGGTAAGCGCGAGACCGTGATCGCGGTGGGCGTGGGGCAGCACCAGATGTGGGCCGCCCAGTTCTTCACGTTCCGCGAGCCACGGACATGGCTCTCCTCCAGCGGGCTGGGCACGATGGGCTTCGGCCTGCCGGCGGCCATGGGGGCCAAGGTGGCGCGTCCCGACGCGATCGTGGTCGACATCGACGGCGACGGCAGCATCCTGATGAACATCCAGGAGTTCGCCACCTGCAAGACGGAGAACATTCCGGTGAAGGTGCTGCTGCTCAACAACCAGCACCTCGGCATGGTGGTGCAGTGGGAAGACCGGTTCTTCAAGGGCAATCGGGCCCACACCTACCTGGGACCCGTCGATCATCCAGAAGCCTGCGGCCAGGGCGACGGCATCTCGCCGGGTGACCGCTACCCCGACTTCGTGATGGTCGCGAAGGGCTTCGGCTGGCAGGCGGAAACGATCTCGGCGAAGAAGGACCTCGTGCCGGCACTCGAGCGGCTGATCGCCGCCGAGGGGCCTGCGATCCTCGACGTGCAGGTGCCCTACCAGGAGCACGTGCTGCCGATGATCCCGTCGGGCATGACGGTCCGCGACCTGATCAAGAAGTGATGACGGGATGGAGCGTCAGGGCTGAGTCCTGGCGGTCCAGCGAGGTTCGTCCGTACCGCTCACGCACGATCGGGAAGCCCAATCGCGTCAGCGATGGGGACGGCGTGCATACGGGACCCAATCGTACCGCTTACGCGGTTACGCTTCCTGAGCAGTACTGCGTAGGCACGATCAGGAAGCCCAATCGCGTCAGCGATGGGGGCAGCCGGAGGATCACGGGTGACCCTGTATCACTCGCTGGGGGGTGACCACGTCGCGATCGTCTCACGGGCCTCGGCAAGGCGAACGGCGGTTGGGTCGGCAAGCAGTTCGTTGGCCTCCGTGCGGAGTTGCTGTGCAGAATCCACCGCCGCCGATGCGACACCGGCCTCGAGGAGCCGTGCCAGTCCCCCCACCAGCGGCTCGCTCCAGGACGGCTCAATCACCCCGTCTTTGCTTTTCTTGAGCTTGGGCCGCGCAATCGCCTCGGAGAGCTTCATCAGCCGCCATGCGTCCCGCTCCACTTCGAGCGTGCCGAGCGGGTAGATCGCGGTGGCCGTGCCGGCCTCGGGAAGCCCGGGTTGCTGGATGCTCCCGAGAGGCATGTTGCTCAGCGATGCAAGCAGGGCACGTTGCTTCGCGGTCGCCATGCTGTCATTCAAGGCATCCGCAGCAAGTTGATGGATGGCCACCGCGGCGCGTGCCGCGTCCACGCCTGACTCGGCGGTGGTGGTGCTGCCCAGCGCGATCGCTGCCCGCACCCGCTCGTCGGTGGATCTCATCTGGTCGGACACGATCGACATGAGGGCCTTCGCCATGTCCGGGGATGCCGCCGGCATGACGGTGGTGACGATGTCGAGCGTTCGCGACACGAGCCATCGGCGTGCGGGATCGGTCCCCTCGGCCGGAGCCGTGACGATCGCCAGCAGCGCGGGCGCGAGTGTCTCGACGAGTTCGGGCGGCAAGGCCTTGGCTGCGGTGAGTTCGTCCACGTGTCGCGCCAACCCGGCGATCGCGGCGGCTCGGACGGCCAGCGGCAGGCCGGCGTCGGCGGCGATCGCGGCGAGCTGCCTGCTCCCCTCGCCCCAGGGCTTGCCACCCATCCGCAGGTCTCCGAGGAGAAGCGTGGCGTTGGCAGCCATCGCAGGCTGGCCGGAGCGGGCCTGCTCCACGAGCCACGTCGCCGCCGCTTCTCGCACCTTCGAGCCCGTTCCGGATGCGGCGTCGGCACCCTTGCCCCCGCTCAAGGCGTCGCGGATGCGGTCCAGAGCGGCCTCGAACTTTTCCCCGCCAACCAATCTCCGCTCCTCAGGCTGCTGGCGGAGTTTCTGGAGGGCGACCTTCGTCACGAATGCCTTCGCTTCGTCATCGAACGAACCCGATTCCAGGAGCTTCTTCGCGAACGCATCCGTCTGCTTCTGCAACTTATCCTGTGCAGACTTCTCCGGGTCCGTCTTGCCAGCCGGCGGTGCCTCTTGGGCCCGTACGGATTCCGCCGCGCCAGCGGATGCCAGCGCAAGCGTCAGCAGAAAAGAAAATCGCAACATGCTCGTGATGCTCACCTTAGGGGCGAGCCTCCTTCGGGGCCGAAGAAGCCACCGGGACCCGCCTCGGATGGTTGTCCAAATGATCCCGCAGAGCCAGCCTCGTAGGCGTCGAACAGGTGCTGCGAATCCGCCGCGGTCACCACCTCGAGTGAGCCATCCGGACGGAGGAAGGCCATCTCCACCGGCTCCTGGAAGGCGGCCTTTGGGGCGGCTACATCCTTGTCTTTTTTGCCGCCGTCGGCCGCGGTGTCGGACTTTTGTCGGCCGCGAAAGTCGACGAGGTCTCGGCCCACATCGGCGTCGGTCAGCAGCGTCCAGGAAGCGTCTCGAGTTTTGGGCTTCTCGGCCTTCGATGCGTTTGGATCCGACTTTGCCTTCACCTTCTTGGGTCGCTTCCAGAGCACCGATCCGCCAGGCTCGACCGGGAGCACGTGTTCGATTGCAGAATCGAAGAAATCGTAGCCCTGGTCAGGCCGCTTGCCGCGCATGTGTCTCCAGGTCGGCCCGACGAACGAGACCTCGACTTGCATCTTGCCGAGCTTGGGAGCGGATGGCTTCGGTGAGGCTGAAGCCGGGTTCTCTCCAGGCATTTCCACGGCCGCCGTGCGCTCAACGAGTGACACGCGGGCTACTGGTACGAAGGGGGCCCCAGGCACGACCACCGCGGCGGAAGCGGTGCTCTCAGCCGCCAGCAGTTCGTTCTCCGCCGCCTTCGGATTGGCCAGCATGCGGGGATCGGCACCGTAGTTGGGGTTGGGAAGTTCGACCTTGACCCGATACCGGTACGACTTGCCGGCCTCCGCCGTCTCGTCGAGGAAACGAAAGAGTCGGTATTCGGCCCCGTCGTCAACGCCACCGCCGGCCATTGGCGAGCCTCCGAACTCGCTCCCGCCGACACCCGCACCAAGTCCACTGGCGGCGAGCGTTCGTGGATCACGCTGTTCGTCTCCCCTCGTTCCGTCGGCCCCCAGCGGAGTGATGCCGATGATCTGGACCACGGCGGTGCCCCCCTCGACCACCGGAATCACCCGGAGGTCACAGGCGGCGATCGACTTCAGGTCGAGGGTCCGCTGCCACGCTGACGACATGACGAACACCGGTTTCATGACCATCGGCTTCGCCGCGGTGTCCGCTGCCGGTGCAGCAGAGGCTTCGGGAAGCGGGAACGATTCCGATCCGTCGACGGCCGCGACCGGGATCATGACCGTCTCGGGTGATCCCGTCCGCTGGGGCGCTCCGGTGAACTTCATGCCGACGAGTTCGACCTCGTGACCCGCGTGGTCGGTGAACTCCCGACGGAGATCCGCAGGTCCCAGGCGTACCTGCGTTTCCGCGAGTTGCTCGTTTCGCTCGAGTCTCCAGCGGTGTCGGGGTTCGAGGAACCACGGGTGAATGGTTTCGAGCCCCCACGGTTCGTAGAGCCGCTGCGGCAGGGGGGCCGCGTAGCCCGACTCACCGGTCATGGAAGCCAGATCGTTGGCCCCGAGCAGGAACCGCTCCGGCAGAGATTTGGTGCCAGCTTGGCTCTGGTCGGGACGGGTTCGGATCACCGACCAGGATTCCGGCTTGTCTGCATTGGCTGCCACGGCGCGCTCCACGACGTAGTCGCCCCAGCGGGGCAGTTCCTGTTGGGGATCGACCGCTCCCGCCACCGCGGCCGCATCCGTGCCCAAGGCTCGGCGATACTCGGCTCGCTGCTTCGCCACCGGGATCAGGCCCACGAGCACCACGTACGGAGCCAAACGCTCAAACCGCTTCGCAGGCTCCTCGTAGTCGGGATTGGCCACCGTCTGGGTGGGATCGGCGACACCCGGATTGGCGGCATTGGCAGCCTGCTCGTCCCGGAACACCCGCCACCCAGCCGTGGCGCGGAGGTCCTCGATCGGAAAGACCTTCGGCTCCGATCGCCTGACAACCTGCTGCACCATGGGTCGGCTGAGCATGGCTACGTCAGGGGGCGGGGCAACCTTCACTTGCTGAGGCCGCCACGGGTCGATGGATCGCGAAAGTTCGGCAGCCGATTTCATCGCCTCGGCCGGTGGCTTCGCGACCGCGTCGATGTGCCGGACCGTGTCGGCCGTGAGTTTGGCCACGGACTCGGGCCGCTTCTCGGCACTGACCGACTTCACCCGCAGGGCGTTCACCCCACTCCACGCCAGCACGAGCGCGAGGACTCCGACAATCCCAACGACGAACTTCTCCACGTGGTTCAGGAAGAACTGGCCGATCGCCTCCTTGTCGAACTTCAGGCCGGGCATCTTCATGATCCACCTCCTGCAGGGGCGGCGTCACCACCGCTGATCGTCTTCGGGTCAGGAGCAGGTGCCAGTCCCACGCTCCCCCGCAGTTCGACGAACACGTCGTAGGGACGTCCGGATGCGCCGCCGGCTTCATTCGACGGAAATGGCGCCGGCGCGGCGAACTCGCCGCCACCCGGGCGTCCGCCACCACCCGCACCCGACTGCTGCGACGGATTGATGCGCACCTGCCGGACGTCGATCGGTACCGAGTTGGTCGCGAGTTCACTGAGGAGCGCGTCGAGTTTTCTCTGGTCCATCGTGACACCGAGCCGAAATGGCACGAGATGCACCAACTTGGCGGCGGGGAGCGTGCCAAGTTCCGCGGCCGTCAACGGCTTGCCGCTGAAGTCGACGTAGATCCATTCCTTCAACTGCTCGTCGGGCGAAGCCGCCGGGGCAGCGGCGGCGGACGGATCGCCGCCGAACTCTCCGCCCATGGCGCCGCCGGGTCCCATCATCGCGCTGCTGCCGCCAGAGAACCTGGGATTACCAGGTCGGCCGATCGCACCCATGCCCGCTTCGCCCGGCATGCCCATTCCGCCCGCCATCTCGGGTGGCGGCATCGACTCGCCGCTGAACTCGCCGCCCATGGCTGCGGGAGCGGAAGCCATCATGATGCGGCCGCCGCCCTGGCCACCGGGCTGATCCTCCGCAGCCGGATACCCGACCGCCAGTTCGCTTACGGAACTGATCGGCGCCTCGAACCTGTCCGGAGCACCTTCGTTGAGCTTCTTGATGATGTCGCAAAACAGCCCGTAGACCCACAGATCCTCCTGGGCGAGCAGTACCTGCGTCGTCGAGATGACGTCCTTGCCCGACCGCTTCGCGTTCGTATCGAACGTGAAGGAATCGAGCACCCGCTTCTGGTCGGCGTCCATCCACTGGACAAGGGCGGTCGATCCGCTGGGCGCGGGCCCTCCAAAGCCGGGGCGTGGGCCGCCAAACTCTCCACCCGGGCCGCCTCGTGGACCGAACTCCCCGCCGAACGGGCCGCGCATCCCCGGCCCGCCCTCGGTCATGGGGGCTCCTGAAACGGCTCCCTCGGCCATCAGGTCATCGGCGCCCATTCGCTTCGGCAGTTCCTTGGCGAGTTCCTGCACGGTGTTTTGGTAGCGAAGCAGCAGCTGGCGGTTCAGCGAGCCCCCGGGCTTGAGTCCACTCACGGCCTTGATGAAATCGTCGCCGAGTCGCTTCGGCCACGACCGCAACGGTTCCTGGTCCTTCCAGAATCGCTGCCATTCCGCGACCGTTTCCGCCTGGATTTTCTTGGTTTGGGCCTCGACGACCTCCGTCCATCCCTCGTTGGGATGCGATTCGATCCCCTGCACGCTCTTGAGTGCCGAAACCCGGTTGTCGATCTCCTGCGACCTGCTCTGAATCTCCCGGTCGATCTTCGTCGTCCCGCTGAACAGCATCGGCACCAGGACGATCGGCACGACCGCTGCGAGGATCCAGAAGTGATACTTCGCCAAGGCGGCGACGTACGGGCGGATCTGTTCGGGGATCGCTGGCATGACGGATCTCGAGAGCGGCTACTGGGCAACGGCCCCGGCGTCGGCCGGCGACGGCGGCTGCGGAAGCTTCGACCCTGGGGTGGTGGGCTTCCACGTGAACTGCAGGACGAAGTCGTACTGCTTCAGCTCGGCGGGCGGAGAGTCGTCGTTGCCCCTGGCTGGGACGACGGAGCTCGCGTCGGATCGCACTTTGCGGATCTGCGAGGAGACCACCAACACCGGATAACCGATGCCAAGATCGGCGACGGGCACGACTTCGCCCGACTTCTCCCCAGCGGCCACGGGCACCTCGTCGCCCTTTCCGAGCAGGTTTTTCACCAGCGTCGAACGGACGAACTGCTCGCCCTCGTTGCCCTGCTCGTCGTTGTGGAAATGGTGGCCCGTGATTTGTACGACCCATCCTGGGCCGGTCGGCCCGCCGGTCACCGCCACCGCGCCATCGGCGGCGGCTGGATCTGCAGGGGGCGTTTCTGCAGGGGGCGTTTCGGCAGCCGGGGCGGCACCATCCGCGGGAGGTGCCCCCTGCCCGCCCTCTCCAGGAGCGGCGCCTTCGCCCTCGGCCTTCTCCTTTTCATCGGCGGCCAGGGTCTCCGCCCACTGGCCTTGCACTCCCGCGAACCACGTGGCCAGATCGGGGAAGAACTGCATGTCGAAACTGTCGATGTGGATCTCGCGGCGCTCTGCGACCTTTTCGGGCACTGCTCCATCGGGGTCGCGAGGCAGCAGGGTGCCAATGGCCCTCATCAGGTCGAGCGATTGAAATCGCCGCTCCTGCACCTGCAGCAGATACTGCTGCCAGGAAGCAGACTCGTCCTGCTTCTGTTTCACCGCTTCGAGCGCCGAAACCGTGGCGGCGGAGCGTGTCTTGGCCTGGTCGGCCGCCGCAAACGCCTGCGAATACTTCGCGGGGGCGTAGCTCTGCCAGGCGAGGAACATTCCCGCGAAGTTCACCAGTGCCGCGGTGAGCAGGCCGAGCATCGCGGCCACCGCCCAGGGTTTTTTGGCGGCGATCATCCGGTCGCGGACGACCTCCCTGGGCATGAGGTTGGTGCGGAGGCTCGAAGCTCCTGCCGCCTGCAACGCCAGGCCATAGGCCGTGGCGAAGGCGAGGCGATTGTCGCGGAAGCCGTTCGCGGCAACGGCCGTCCCATCGAGCGCGGCGTACTTCTCGAGTCTCTGCACGTCGACGCCGAGTTGCTTGGCGACGAAGTCGGAGAGCCCCCGGAGTTTGGCGGCGTTGCCGAACAGCAGCACCTTGCCGATCTTCGCGGTCTTGTCGGCCCCGGTGAAGTAGTTGAGCGACCGCTGAAGATCGGAGGCGAACTCCGTGAACACCGGCCGCATCGCCTTGAAGACCATACGGGGATCGGTGGCGCGGACGGCGTTGCGCTTCTCCTGCTCCGCTTTCTGGAAGGTGTACTGCATCTCCTTCACGAGGGCCTTCGTGAAGCTGCTGCCACCGATCGGCATGCTTCGCTGCTGGATTTTCAGGCCGTTGGTCATCACCACGTCGGTCGAGTCGACACCGATCGACACCAGCACGATCGACTCCGGCGGGTTGTCCGGGTCGATGTTCGCACGCGGAGGCAACTGGTCGAACATCACCATGTTGGCCAGGGCGATGGGCTGCAGTTGGAGCACGTCGACTTCGATGCCGGCGTTGCGGAACGGAGCCAAGGCCTTGTTGACCTGCTCCTTCTTCATGGCGAAGAGCGCCACCTCCTCGTCCATGACGAAGCCACTCTCCTCGATCCCGCTCTCGAGCCGCTGCCAGGCCCATTCCACCTGGTCGAGTGGGAATGGGATCTGTTGGCTCGCCTCGTAGCGGACGATGTCGGGGATCTTCTTCGCCTCGATGGGCGGCAGTTTGATGAACTTGGAGAGGCCGGACTGCCCGGGTGCGGACACGGCCACGCGGTCGCCCTCGAGCGAGTGGCGTGAGAGAAACTCCTCGATTGCAGCCTTCACCAGTTCCACCGGGTCCGCTTCCGGCTGCGAGAGCATCATCGGATATTCGATGTACTCGAACGTGTCCGCGATGAGCTTTCGCGGGTCCGATGGCGACACCTGGCAACGCAGGGCCTTGAGGCCGCACTTGCCGATGTCGATTCCCCAGGCATACGGACTGCGAGCCATAAGGAGCCGTGATCCCGGTGCGGAGGTCGGAGGGTGGGTGGGCCGGGAAAAGGAGGGTTTCGTCGGGCTAAATCCCGCCCACTCATAACTTTACGAACGCGTTCCCGGGGGTGTCAAACCGCCCCCCTTCGCGCCCGGCCGGCTGTCGATCGGGATCAACTACACTCCCAGCCATGCCTCTCGAACGTACGACGGTCTTCCTCCCCTGCCACACGCTCGACGATTTCCCGACGTGGCTGGACGAGGCCGAGGCCGACGACCTCCTCGCCGCCTGGACAGCGGCCTGGCATCCGGCGGTGGTGGCGGCGGTTGGCGCGGCACCTCGCTGGGCGAGCATCGACCTGCCGGTGCCCCAGGGGCCGATGCTCGGGATCGTGCCGGCAACCTGGGACGACCGGTTTGCCGCCCAGTTCGACGCCGCGTGCACCGTGGGCTCCGCGTTTGTGCGTCGCGCAGCCGGCGTGGAGGCGATCGAGCGGACGGCGGCCGACCGCCTTGGTCTTGCCGATGGTGCACTGCCGGGGGCCGCGTGGGCGGACGACTTTCGGGCGCTCGGGATCGCCGCCTTGCTGGCGGAACTGGTGGCCCGTCGCATGCGGACCCACGCCGATCTTGAATCGACCGGCTTTTTCGCCGCAGTGGTCGCGGCCGCGCGGGCTGCCGTAACGGGCCGCGACGAAGCCGTGCGCGCGTCACTTCGCGAGGCCTTCGACGCAGTCTCGGCGTCCCGTGCCCGCTACTACCCAGTCGATTCCTACGCGATCGATCTGGTGCTCGTCGCGTCCTCCACTGGCGGAGCGGAGCTCGCCGCCGCCATCGCGTCTCCCGTGCCAGTCGCTGTCGCGGCCACGGGTGACTCGATCGTGAAGCTCGCCGGGTCCCTTCCCGAGGCTATCGCCGCCATGCGCGCTGCGGTGGACGCCGGCCGCGTCGAACTCTGTGGCGGTCTCGCGGCCGATGTGCCGCTCGATCTGGCCACGCCCGAGTCGCTTCTGGCCTCTTTCGCCCGTGGCCGCGAGGCCTGCCGCACCCTGCTCGGCTCGCCGCCAGCGTCGTTCGCCCGCGTTTCCGGCGGAGCCGCGTCGCTGCTGCCGCAACTGCTGGCGGGCCTCGGCATCGAGGGCGGGATCTGGACTCTCTTCGATGGCTCGCCGCTTCCCGACGTGGGCGGCGGAATGATCCGCTGGCAGGGCGGTGGCACGGCGGTCGATCTGCTCGCCGCCGCCCCGCTCGACGCCCGCGCGGCCCGCACCGTCCTCGCCCTTCCTGAGACGCTGGGCGACGCGCTCGACCGCGAGCACGTCGCGGCTTTGCTCTTCGCCCACTATGCGGGGACAGCCAGTCGTTGGCACGCCCTCGTTCGCAGGATCGGCCACTGGACGAACCTCCTCGGCACCTTCGTCACACCGCGGGAACTCGCCCGCCGCACGGGCGGTGCCGGGACGCCCGTGTCGCTCGAGCCCGACGCGTTTCCGCCGTCGCTGCCGCAGTCGACCGCCGGCAGCGACCACGACCCGATCGACACGGCCGTCGCAAGGGCTCGCGAGGAAGCAAAGGTGATCGTCGCAGGCGTTTCTTCGCTCACCGTCTCCATCCCGCCGCCATCTCGACTCCCCGCCGCGGCCGAGCCCCCGCGGCGTCGCTGGCTCTCGTTCGCGGTGCCGACGGGGGCCGCTGGCGCCTCTGATCGGCTCGTGCTCGACAACGGCATGGTGCGGGCTGAGGCCCACCCTCAGACTGGCGGCCTCCTCTCGTTGCGGCGTGACCGAGGCGGAGCCAATCGCCTCTCGCAGCAACTCGCCGTCCGCACCACGCGGTCGGCGGGAACTGTCGCGAGCACGTGGGAGACGGCGGAAGATCGTGCCTCCTGCACCCGCATGGTCGCCGACACCGTTGACCGCGTCGCGGGCGAGGATGGGCGTGACGCGATCGTCTCGCAGGGCCGCCTGGTCGCTGCGGACGGTAGCGCGGCGGCCCGGTTCTCGCAGACGCTCTCGCTGGTCCCGGGCCTTCCGATTGCGTCCCTCGACATCGATCTCTGGATCGATCGCCCACTCGAGGGTCCGCTGCTCGAAAACCACGCTGCCGCCCGGTTCGCCTGGCACGAAAACGAGCATGTGGAGATCCGCCGCAGTCTGCTGACCCAGTCGATTGCCACGGAGCGGACCCGGTTCACGGCGCCGCACTTCATCGAGATCGTGCCCGGGGGCCCGCGATTCGACGCGGCCGACGACGCGGTGGCGATCCTCACCGGCGGGCTTCCCTGGCACCTTCTCTCCACGCCTCACGTGCTCGATTCGCTCCTCGCCGCCGGCGCCGCGACCCATGTCTCCCGGCGTCTCGGGCTGGGGCTGGGCCTTCGCCGGCCGTGGGATGCGGCGCTGCGGCTGGCCGCCGGCAGCCCGCTCGACGCGACGGTCCCCGGCCTCCCGGACAACGTTCGGCTGACGGTGTCGGAGCAGGTCGCGAGCGCCGGCCTCCCCTCGGGCGGCCGGTTCGGCGTCCTGGAATCAGCCGGCAGGGCGGGCGACGTGACGATCGACTGGCGGCGTCCGGTCGGACGGGCGATGGCCGTCGATTTCAGCGGCGCACCACGAACGGAGCCGGCCGTTGCGATCGATGGCACCCGCACCGTAGTTTCTCTCGAACGCTACCAGTGGCTGCAGCTCGATCTGGAGTTCGCGGGATGATCATCACGCTCGACGGTCCCGCCGGTGCCGGCAAGAGTTCGACCGCCCGCGCGCTGGCCCGCCGCCTGGGCTGGTTCTACATGGACACCGGGGCGATGTACCGGGCCGTCACGCTCGTGGCGCTGGAACGCACCATGTCGCTCCACGATGCCGAGGGCCTCGCGGCACTCGCGAAGTCCTTGGCGATTGCCTTTCGCGACGGCCGCGTGTTCGTCGGCGACCGCGACGTGTCGACGGAGATCCGCACCGAGCAGATCACGGCCGCGACGCGGTCGGTGGCCGATGCCCCGCCGGTCCGTGACGTCATGAAGCGGATGCAGCGGACCATCGCCGAAGGCCTCGACGTGGTCACCGAGGGCCGCGATCAGGGTTCCGTCGTCTTTCCGCATGCCGAGCTCAAGGTGTTTCTCACCGCCTCCCCCGAGGAGCGGGCCCGCCGCCGGCATTGCGAGGAGGCTTCCCGTGGGACGGTCACCTCGCTCGAGTCGGTCCTCGCGGCCCAGAACCGCCGCGACGAGGGGGACCGCGTCCGGGAGGTCGGAGCCATGAGGGCGGCCGACGACGCGGTGCTCGTCGAGACCGACGGGCTCACGCAGGATGACGTGGTTGAGCGACTCGTGCAGCTGATCGAGGAGCGGCGGCGGCCGCAGTCCTCATGAGCGACCGCGACGGCGACGAGGTGCCGGTCGGCGGCGGCCACACGGCGTTCGGCAAGTGCCTCTACGACGTGCTCTGGGTGCTGTGCCGCACGCTCGGCGTGTCGCTGCTCGGATTCCGGTCGCGGTTCGTGGAGCCGCTGCCGAAGCAGGGCGGACTGATCGTGCTCTCCAGCCACCAGACCTTTCTCGACCCGCTCCTCCTCGGTCTGGCCACGGACCGCCGGCTATCGAGCCTCGCTCGCAGTTCGCTCTATCGCTTCAAGCCATTTGCCGCCGTGATCACGGCCCTCGACGCCGTGCCGATCGACCGCGAATCGTCGGCGATCAAAGCCATGAAGGTGGTCATTCAGCGTTTGAAGCGAGGGGCGGCCGTGACGATCTTTCCCGAGGGATCGCGGACGTACGACGGCCACCTCGGCGAGTTCAAGAGCGGCTTCGCTCTGATCGCGAAGCGGGCAGCGGTGCCCATCGTGCCGGTCGCGATCGTCGGCGGGTTCGAGTGCTGGTCGCGGACCCGGCTCCTGCCGAGGCCGGGACGGATCCGCCTCGAGTTCGGCGAGATCCTCACCGCCGAGCAGGTTGCGGCGATGAGCGAGCAGGAGATCTTCACGGTCTGCACGCAGCGGATCCGCGACCTCGATGCCAAGGCCCGCAGTGCCCTTGGCGGTCACTGGGCCGATTCGGCCCGGCGGACCAGGTCGAGAAACTCGGCGCGGTAGCCGCCGGCGTCGGGGCCGAGCGCGGCGGCCGCGATCCGCGCCACCATCGGGAGCGTGGCGTCGCCAAGGTGCTCGCCGCCGCGGAGGATCATGCCGAAGGCGGCCACGGCGCTGGCGAACCGCAGGTCCGCGGATGCCGCTTCAAACGATTCTCCACCATCTGCGAGCGGCTGCTCGACGAGCCGGCTCGTCGAGCCATCGGGCTCCTTGTAGCGGAGCTTCACGGTGAGGAGTTCTCGGCTCGCGGCCTCGTCGCTGGGGGCCGACTCGGCGACCGGAGGCGTCTCCTTGCGCCGATATTTCAGCGGCTCCGCGCCGCGTCCGGGGCCGCTCGCAGCACCGGCGCCTTCCAGCGCCACCTCGTAGAGGGCGGTCACCCCGTGACCGGCGCCGATCTCGCCGGCGTCCTTCGTGTCGTCGCGGAAATCCTCGTTGGCCAGCGCCCGGTTTTCATAGCCGATGAGCCGATACGACGACACCACCGCCGGATTGAACTCGACCTGGATCTTCACGTCCTTGGCGATCGCGATCGTGCTGCCGGTGAGCTGCTCGACGAGCACCTTGCGGGCCTCGCGGACACCGTCGATGTAAGCGTACACGCCGTTTCCATTGTCGGCGAGCTTCTCCATCTTCTCGTCCTGAAGGTTGCCCTGGCCGAAGCCGAGCACGGTGAGGAACGTGCCCCCGCGGGCCTTCTTCGTGATCAAGTCGACCAGGGCGGCATCGTCGGTGATGCCGACGTTGAGATCGCCGTCGGTGGCGAGAATCACACGGTTGGCGCCGCCGGGAATGAACCGTTCGGCAGCCTGCTGGTAGGCCAGTTCGATGCCGGCGCTGCCGTGGGTCGAGCCTCCCGAGGCGAGCGACTCGATCGCGGCGCGGATCGTCTCCTTCCGGTCTCCGCTCGTGGGCGGGAGCTTCAGGCCCGCGGCGCCGGCGTAGGTGACGATGGCCACGCGGTCGTTCTCGGTGAGTTCCTCCACGAGCAGCAGCAGCGCCTGCTTGACGAGCGGCAGCTTGTCGGGGTCGCCCATCGAGCCGGAGACGTCGACGAGGAACACGAGGTTGCCGGCCGGCCGGGCGTCGCGGGCGACGTCGCGGCCCTTGAGCCCGATGCGAACGAGGCGGTGGCCCCGTCTCCACGGGCACTCGGCGGCCTCGACCGTCACTGAGAAGGGATCGTCGCCCTCGGGCTCGGGATACCCGTAGCCGAAGTAGTTGACGAGTTCCTCGATCCGCACGGCGTCGCGGGGCGGCCGGCTGCCGGCCATCAGGAACCGACGGACGTTGGCGTACGACGCGGTGTCGACGTCGATCGAGAAGGTCGAGAGCGGCTCCTCGGCGGTGTGGACGAAGCGGCTCTCGGTGAACTGGTCGTACTGCTCGCGGGCTGCGGGCGGCGGCACGACCGACTGCTCCCGTCGACGGGCGAGCCGTGCCACTTCGTCGAGCGACAAAATCTGCTGACTGCGTTCGAGATCCCGCTGCCGCGTCGACGCGACGAACTGCCCTGAACCCGCCGCGGTCGGTGCCACCGGCTCGAGGGCGATGCCCGGCTGTCGTGCGGTCGACTCCCACGACACGCGTTGCCGCCCACGCGAGTTTGGCTTCGCGGGCGGGGTCGCGGTCTCCGGAGACGGCATGACTGGAGGAGGTACGGACGGCGGAGGCACGGTGGCGACCACCGGGTGTCCTGCAGCCACACGCTGAACGCCGTCCGGCCGGTGCGCCACGTCGCGTGGCGCCAACGCCTGATGACGCTGCGGCAAGAAAGCCAGCATGAGCGTCGCGGCGAGGCCCGTCGCGCCGGCGACGATCCAGGCGAGTCGGCCGCGGCCCTGTGGAGGTGCAGGAGCCGCAGTGACGCTTGCCGCCAACGAGGCGACGACCGACCGGCGGAGGTCCGGCGAGCGGGTGGGCAGGTTGTCTCCAGGCGTCCGGAGCGCCTCCGCGATGCGACGGAGCTCATCGAGGTCGCGTGCCACCGCGTCGGCGTCGTCGCCGGCGAGCAGCCGATCCACCGTCGCGCGTTCCGCGGCGGTGCATTCGCCGAGCGCGTAGGCCGTAAGTAGTTCCTCGGTGTGGTCGCTCGGGGTTTCGTGATCGCGGGTCATGGCCGACCTTTCGTCGTGGCGGAAGAAGCGGGAAGCAGGTCGCGAACGAGCGGGTGGCCGCGGAGCGCCGCAAGGCCGCGGTGGGCGAGCACCCGGACGTTGCCCTCGGTGCGTCCCGAGATCTCTGCGATCTCGCGGTAGGAAAAACCCTCGCACCACAGGTCGATCGTCTCCCGTTGGGCCACGGGCAGATCGTGCAGGAGCCGACGCAGTCGGGCAGCGAGGTCGCGGGTCTCGGCGGTGGTCGAGGGATCGCGGCCGCGGTCCGTCGGAGTCGTCACCGGACCGTCACCGTCGTCGAGCGACCGCTCACGGCCCGCACGGCGGAGGTGGTCGAGGGCCCGGTTCCGGCAGACGCGAAACAGCCATGGGGCGACGTGGGCTTCGACGCTCGTCTGCGACTCCCCGCAGAGTTTCACGAAGGCGTGTTGCACGGCGTCGGCGGCGAGATCGACGTCGCCGAGGATCCGTCGCGCATACCGCGTGAGCGGCTGCTCGAATCGGTCCACGGCCTCCAGAACCCAGCCGTGGGCCTCACTCCTCGACGTCATGGCGTGCTCCTCGCGGGCCCGGTCCCGAGATGGTTATCCGTTGCCGGAACGACCACCACCACGACAACGGCGAGAGGGCCCCGACGTTACGGCCCCGGTGCCGCCGGCGGTGTCGAGCCCCCTCGGGCACGCTTGAAAGGATCGACGGTTCCGCCGCCGGGGGCGGGAGGCGGCTCGTTGGCCGACTGGCCAAACGGAACCAGTTTGGGCCACTCCAGGTTCATGCCTGGCCACCCCTGGGCTTGGGCCGGAGGGGGCGACGGCAGTGGCGGCTTCGACTGGCCGGCAGCGTCGGCCGACGGCTGGCTGGAGAGCAGTTCGTTCGGCGTTGGAAACCCGCCCGACTGGCCGCCAGTCGAGACGAGCGTCGCCGGCACGCCTGGGTCGCCGCGATCGACGGTGCGGATCGAGACCTCGTCGATAAGCGCCTCCCCGAGTCCCGTGAGGGCGAAGGTCACCGTGAGCGGTTCACCCGCCGACTCCGCCGGCACGATGCGATGGAGCACGAGCCGCCGCCAGGTCTTCGTGGACCCCACGCGTTCGCCGAGCGCGGGGCCGCCGAGCGAATCGAACACGAACAGCCCGTCGACGCTGCCGGCGATCGGCCTGGGTACGAACACCTGCGCCGAGATCTCGACCAGTTTGCCGGCCGGCGGTTGCAGCGGCGGCGTCGTCACCCAGAGCGGCGGCGTCTCCACCACGATGGGCGGATCTTCCTTGTTGGCTGGCCGCGCCACCATCCGCAGGCATCCCTGGCCGGCGGCGGGCTTGGCCAGCGACACCTCGAGCTTCGTGACGATGTCCGACTGCGCGCGGGCGAAGTGCCGCCAGCCGCCCCCCGAGAGATCCTCGATGCGTTCCATGCTGCCGCCGCCCAGGAGCTCGGGACCCTGCACCACCGCCGCGCGGGCCGCCACGAACTGCCACTCCTCGGCCAGCGCGGTGTCGGACGCGGTGAGCGGGCTGGCAACCATCGACCCCTCGGCCTTCACGCCGTTTTCCCAGACGCGCCGCTCGAACTGCCCGGCGATCGCGGCCGCACGGCGGAGCCTCGCGATGGCCGTGGTCGGATCGGACAGGGAGAGCGATTCCCCCTCGGCGGCGAGCCGGCCGGCCTCGGTGAGCATCGGCACGGCGCTGACCGGCGGCGGACCCGAGAGCGCCTGCGGCGGCAGTCGGCCGAGCAGGTCACCTGAGGCGGCCAGTGCGGTGGCTGCGACCGCGCGGGCCGACGACAGCTCGAAGACGGTGAGGCCGCGAATGCGATCCTGCACGTGTGCGGTCACTGCCGGCTCGCCGCTGAAGAGGATGATCGAGTGGGTGAGGAAGTCATCGAGCGTCACCGACACGCCCCCGGTCACCCGCTGCTGACGCAGCGGCTTCAGCCCGCCGGCCGCCACTTCCCAGGCTTGATGCGCCTCCGGCACGCCCGGCACGAGGATCGTGAGCGGCGCCTCGTTCGGCGGGATGTCGCTGCCGGCGTAGCGGCGGGCCACGATCTGCGAGCCCTGCACGCACCGCCAGGCCACCACCATCCTCGCGCGGGCCGCCTCCATCACGAAGGCCTGCACCTCCTCGCTGCTGGTCTGCGCCTGGGCGGCAAACCGTCCCGCCGCGCCCCATGGCTCGAGCACCTGGAGTCGCAGGTTCATCTCGCGGGCCGCGGCGGCGCGGGCGCGGGCTTCACGGTCGTCGCCGTCGAGGCGGCGGGTCGACGTGAAGAGGATGCCGCGGGTGCCGGCGGCCACAGCCGAGAAGGCCGCGAGCGAGAGGCTTTCACCATCGACCGCGAGGCCGCGGCCGCCGACTCCGGCGAGCGCCGCCGCCTGCCGGGCCGCGCGGGGATCGATTTCGGTGGAGATGGTCGCCAGCAGGGGCGTGCCCGGCCGGGTGAGCCGCGGTCGTTCGCGGAGCCACTTCAGGTAGTCCGCCAGTTCGAGCGACGTGCCGAGCACCGTTTTGCGGGCGACGAGCATGTCGAGGTGCCGGGAGACGCTGCGGAGACCCGAGTCGGCGCCGCCGATCAGCGGCCGGCCCGCCCGTTGGTCGCAGGCCCGCACGCGGCGGCCCCGTTCCGCCAAGGCCTCCACGTCGTCGTCGGCGAGGCCGGTGCCGAGATCCCACATCAGCACGCGGTCCCAGTTGCGCAGGATCGGCAGCGAGTCGGGCTCGCGGACATCGACGTCGGGGATCGGCGGTGGCGGGCAGATCACCCACACGCCTGCTTTTCGCGCGGCGGCGAGCTGCTCGGCCGAGGCGGGCTCGGCGAACCGCACGCAGTTGAAGCCGAGTGCAGCGAGGGACTCGAGCGGCTCGCCGTTCCAATCGATCGATCGAGGAAAGAACGGCAGGCCGTCCACTTCGAGGACGCCGCGTGACAGCCCGGCGGGCGGATCGACGGGCATGGCCGTCATGGCGGCCGCAGGCTGGACGAGCGGATCGGTCAACCCTGCAGCCGCCGCCCCGGCAGCGGACGATGGTGGGGGCAGCAGTCCCGACACGTGAAGGTCGTCGATCGCGATTTCGAATCGCCCGGGCGTCGGCGGGGCATCGAGCACGAGGTGAGTGGCCCGCGCACCGTCAATGGACCCCGGGCCGTGCTCCAGCCTCAGGGGCGGAAGCTGCCGCGACAACGCCGCAGGCAGATCGTCCACATCGAGCAGTTCCCAGCGGTCGATGTCGCGGGTGGTGCCACCACGGACGAGCACTTCGACAGGCTTGCCGGTTCGCTGCGACACCCACGCGGGCATGACCACCCGCACGGCCAGCCGCACGTCCGGCCGGCTCGCCCGGACCCAGACCGACGCCCGCAGTTCGTCGAGGATCGCGGCGGGGCCGAAGGGGAGCTCGATCCGCAGCGGCTGGCCCGCGCTCGTCTCGATGGCGAGCCGCTCGCAGGCGCGGCCGCGATGGGGCGACACCTCCGACCGCTCGTGCACGACCAGGCGGCCCGCGGCCGGGGCTGCGGCCCATGTTGGCGTGGGGCCTTCGAACCCGTCGTGCACGTCGCCGGCGTGGCCCCACTGGCCGCCAGTGATGCCGATGGCCGCAAGCAGTACCGCCACGGCGCGCACGTCGGTCACGAGATTGGAAAAACGCACGGCCATGGGAATCCAGGGAAGGTTTGCCCGACTGGCTTCTAGCAGCCGTCGGCACACCGGTTCCAGCCGAGATGGGGAAAATGGGCGAGACGGTCGCAAAATGGGCAAATCCGTGGTTTCATGGAGGATGGTGCCACTCACGATCGCGGCGGCTGCCGCCGTTTTGTTCATGAAGCCGTCAACGGCCGACAACCTGCTCCAGCTCGCGGGCGAACTGGAACTCGTCCCCCCGGCGGCCCTCAACGAGGCCTTCTCGGAGGCGGGCGGGCATGCGCTCGACGCGGCGGCCTTCGGCCAGGCGCTCGTGCGGCGTGAACTGGTCACGGGTTTCCAACTCGAACGCCTGCTCCGTGGCGAGCGGGGCGGTTACTACTTCGGCAGGGCGAAGATCCTCTATCAGATCGGCGCCGGCTCCTTCGCTCGGGTCTATCGTGCGATCCACCGTGACACCGGTGCCGTCCTTGCGGTCAAGGTGCTTCGCAATCGGTTCTCGAGCGACGCCGACAAGTGCCGGGCGTTCCAGCATGAAGGCGAGATGGGCCGTCTCCTGCGGCATCCCAACATCGTGGCGATCGAGGACGTCGGTCAGGAGAACAACGCGAGCTACCTGACCATGGAGTTCGTCGAGGGCCAGACGCTTCGTGAACTCGTGAAGATCCGCGGCGCGGTCGATGCGCCGCGGGCGGTCGATCTGATCCATCAAGCCATCTGCGGGCTGGAATATGCCCATCGCCGAGGTGTCACCCACCGCGACATGAAGGCGTCCAACGTCATCATCTCGTCCACCGGCCGGGCGAAGCTGGTGGACTTCGGCCTCGCCGGTGTCGATGAGTCCGGCGACAAGGTGCTCGGCCGCGTCGAGAAGCCGCGAACGATCGACTATGTGGCCCTCGAGAAGATGGCCGGCGTCCGCGACGACAGCGTCCGCAGCGACATCTACTTCCTCGGCACCGTCGCCTACCTGGCCCTCGCTGGGGTTGCGCCGTTGACGGAGTCCCGCGACCGGAGCGTGCGGGGCGATCCGCGCCGGTTCACGCAGGTGATGCCACTGGGCCAGCGCTGCTCCGACATTCCGCGGGACGTCGTCGATGTCGTCTCGCGGATGATGCACGTCGATCCGCTCGAGCGGTATCAGACGGCGAGCGATGCGAAACTCGCGCTCGAAATGGTGATCGCCCGCCTGGGATCGGGCGAGGCCACGGTGGCGGCCGGGCCCGCGGTGGTTGCGGCGAAGCCCGCCGCGTCGACCACGACGGCCAAGGGGAGCGTGATGCTCGTGGAGTCGGGCGAGAAGCCGCAGCAGGCCCTCCGCGAGTTTTTTTCCAAGCTCGGCTATCGGGTGTTGATCACGGAGAATCCGCAGCGGGCCATCGCCCGCTTCTCCTCCATTCCCTTGCCGGCCGACTTCCTCGTGATCAGTTCCCGCGACCTCGGTCTGGCCGCCGTGGAGGCATTCAATACGCTCTCGAAGGAGACGTACCTGGCCGACGTGCCGGCGATCCTGCTGACGAGCCCGAAGCAGCCCCAGGTTGCGGCCGCGGCAAAGGTGGATGGGCGGCGGAAACTCTTGCCGCTGCCGCTCCAGACGGGTGAACTCTCGAAGGTGCTTGGCGAGATCCTGCCGCGCAAGGCCTGAGCGATCGCCTGGCCCACGCCCTGTCGCGCGGCATCTGCTTCGTCAGAAAGCCCAATCGCGTGAGCGATGGGGACGAAAAACCTCACTCGCGGTACCCGCGAGGGGCAGCGGCAGTCCCTCGCTCGGTACGACTGTCGCCGCCAAAAAGCCCCGAGCGCCAGCGAGGGGATCCGTGGTCGCGGAACGACCGGGCCCGCCTGGGACGCAGGGCGTGATCCCCTCGCTCGCGCTCGGGGCGTCCTGGCGGAGTGATAGCGTGGACCGGTGCCCGAACCGTGGTGTCCGTTTTCAAGAAGCCCCGAGCGGCAGCGAGGGGATAACGGTGGGAACCACACGAAGTCCGCGGCCTGTTGGCCAGGGGGCAGGCGTCGGGTATCCTGCCCTTTTCCCGCGGCGGCCTGCGAGGCGGCCGGACGTCGCGGCCCCGCCTCTTTCCTTCCTTTCCGCGCCGGCCGCCATGGATCTGCAGGCCTACCAGACCGAGGGCTTTCACGACGAGCTCTTCGATGAGTCGCTCGGACCCCGGCCAGGCGCCGAGTTGCTCGTCAGCCGGCTCGCCGCCTCCTCCGACGGCGAACTCTCCGAGCGGCAGCGGGCCGCCGACAAGATGCTCCTCACCATGGGGATCACCTTCAACGTCTACGGTCACGAAGCCGGCACGGAGAAGATCTGGCCGTTCGACATCGTCCCGCGGGTGATCGATGCGGGCGAGTGGAGCACGATCGAGCGGGGGCTGAAGCAGCGGATTCACGCGCTGAATCTCTTCATCGACGACGTCTACAACCAGCGGCGGATCGTCGCCGACGGCGTGGTGCCCGACTGGCTGGTCGATTCCGGCAAGTGCTTTCGCGGCCCGTGCGCGGGGCTCAAGCCCCCGCGGGGCGTCTGGTGCCACATCACCGGCACCGACCTCGTCCGTGGCGGCGACGGCGTGATGTACGTGCTCGAGGACAACCTCCGCACGCCCTCGGGCGTGTCGTACGTGCTCGAGAACCGCGAGGTGATGAAGCGGACCTTCCCGCAACTCTTCGCCGGCCAGCGGATCAGCCCAGTCGAGAACTATCCCGAGAAGCTGCTGGCGATGCTCGAATACATCGCCCCGCCGCAGGCCCGCGATCCGACGGTGGTCGTGCTCACTCCCGGAATCTTCAACTCCGCCTACTTCGAGCACAGTTTCCTGGCCCGGCAGATGGGCGTGGAACTCGTGCAGGGATCCGACCTCGTCGTGCAGGGAGACGTGGTCTTCATGAGGACCACCCACGGTTTGGAGCGGGTGGACGTGATCTACCGCCGCATCGACGACGACTTCCTCGACCCGCTTGCCTTCCGTGACGACTCGATGGTGGGGGTGCCGGGCCTGATGCGGGCCTACCGCGCGGGCAACGTGGCCCTCGTCAACGCTCCCGGCACCGGCATCGCCGACGACAAGGCGGTGTACGCCTACGTGCCGAAGATCATCAGGTATTACCTCGGCGAAGACGCGATCATCCCCAACGTGCCCACCTACGTGTGCGGCGAGCCGGCGCAGTGCGACCACGTGCTCTCGAAGCTGGGGGAGTTCGTGGTCAAGCCGGCCAACGAGAGCGGCGGCTACGGGATCGTGCTCGGGCCCCGGGCCACGAAGGAACAGCTCGAGGATTGCCGGGCGCGGATCAAGGCCAATCCACGCAACTACGTCGCGCAGCCCATGCTCTCGCTCTCCCGCGTGCCCACGGTGGTGGGCGACTCGCTCGAGGGGCGGCACGTCGACCTGCGGCCGTTCATCCTCTACGGCGAGGAGATCTTCGTGCTTCCCGGCGGCCTCACCCGCGTCGCGCTCGTGAAGGGGTCGCTCGTGGTCAACTCGTCGCAGGGGGGCGGCAGCAAGGACACCTGGGTCGTGCACGAGGGGAGGCGCTAGCATGCTCTCCCGCGTCGCCGACAGCGTCTACTGGATGAACCGCCAGATCGAGCGGGCCGAAAACGTGGCCCGCGCCGTCGAGACCACCCTCGACCTGGCGCTCGAGGGCACGATCAGCCCCGGCCGTCTCTGGAACGCCCTCGTCTGCACATTTGGCGACGAGTCCGACTTCTGGGCCCGGTTCGGACTGGCCGATCAGGCCAACGTGATCTCGTTCCTGGCCTTCGATCAGACCAACCCCAACTCGATCGCATCGTGCCTCCAGGCGGCTCGCGAGAACGCTCGCACCGTCCGCGACATGATCAGCACGCCGATGTGGGAGGAGATCAACAAGGCACACCTCTACGTACGATCAGCCGCGGCTACCAACGCCGAGATCGACCACCCGCGGGAGTTCCTCGACGATGTGAAGCGGGCCAGCCAACTGATCACGGGCGTGTCCGATGCGACGATGTCGCACGGCGAGGCCTGGCACTTCGCCCGGATGGGGCGGCTCATCGAGCGAGCCGACAAGACGAGCCGGGTGCTCGATGTGGAACACTATTTTCAACCGGCCGCGGCGCGGGTCGCGCGGCCGCCTTCCGGGGCCGCTGCCTTCGGCTCGGGGCCGGCGGTGGAGGCGGCGTCGGGCACCGATGCGGTGCAGTGGTCCGCGGTGCTGGAAAGCGCCAGCGCCCTGGAGATGTATCGCAAGGTCTACGGTGTCGTCTCGCGGCGGAGCGTTGCCGACTTCCTGATCTTCGACCGCGAGTTTCCCCGGGCGATGCACTTCTGCCTGATCAAGGCGGAGGAGTCGCTGCTGGCGATCACCGGCGGGTCGAAGGGCGCCTACACCAATCCCGCGGAGCAGCGGCTTGGCCGGCTGCGTTCGAACCTGGACTACGGCGCCATCGACGAGATCCTCGGCGCGGAGTCTGGCCTCCACGGCTTCATCGACGGCTTTCAGACGTCGCTCAACCAGGCGAGCGAGGCGATCTTCGCGACCTTCTTCGCGCTGCAACCGGTGGGCCCGTCGGGTCAGGAAGCGTAACCGCGCGGGCAGTGCGGCCGAGGCGCGAGGCCGGTCGCCCCGCGTGCGGGATCAGGTCACGGTCGACTCGCCGCGGCAGCGGTCGACGAACGCCGCGTAGTCCTTGGGCGTGTCGATGCCGCGGGCCGCGTGGTCGATCCTGGCGGCGGCGATCGGGATGCCCGCCTCGACCACCCGCAACTGCTCGAGGCTTTCGAGCGCCGCGAGCCGGGAGTCGGGCAGCGCGTTCCAGCCCTCGAGCACGCTTCGGCGATAGGCGTAGAGGCCGACGTGCTGCCAGTAGAGCGGCGGCTCGGCGGCGAGCAGCGAATCGCTCCATTCGCGGGCGGCGGGCACGGCGGCACGGCTGAAGGTGATCGCCCGCCAGCAGCCGGGTTCCTCCCGGCCGTCGGCCTGCCGCCAGGGCGTCATGATGGCCTTCACGCACGCTGGGTCGCGGAGGTCGTCCGGCCGCCGCAGCGGCGTGACGAGCGTGGCCATGCCGGCGTCAGGGCAGCGATCGAGCAGGTCGATCGCTGCGTCGATTGCCGCGGCGGCGAGTTCGGGCTCATCTCCCTGCACGTTCACGATCACGTCGGCGGCGGGGAGCCGCGTAAGGGCCTCGACGATCCGAGCCGTGCCGCTGGGTGCTTCGGGCGACGTCATCACGGCCACGCCACCGAAGGCCTGCACGGCGGCGGCGATCTCGTCGCTGTCGGTGGCCACGACGACGGCGCTCGCCGATCGCGACCGGCGGGCTGCCTCCCAAGTGTGGGCGATCAG
>Ga0315902_10003404_pt1 | contig 23855 bp, 17 predicted proteins | sample LakEriMetagenome_9_FD_203523 | JGI IMG/M metagenome (GOLD analysis project Ga0315902, IMG submission 203523) | Freshwater fungal communities from buoy surface, Lake Erie, Ohio, United States - Buoy 12 MA117 | ecosystem: Environmental > Aquatic > Freshwater > Lake > Lake biofilm | place: USA... | reverse complement strand
GTGCTCCGATTATACCGGCCCCCCCCCGTCCCGCCCTGGTGGCAGTCGGGCTATCATCCCCGCGGAGGACGCTCATGGAACGCAAGACTGCCGCCGACTTTGACCCGCAAGTGCTGATCCTGTTTGACGCCTACGTGCACGGTGCCCTCGATCGGCGCGGCTTTCTCGACAAGGCCCGCAAGTATGCCGTGGGCGGCATGAGCGCCGCGATGATGCTCGAGGCCCTCAGCCCGAAGTTCGCCGAGGCGCAGAAGATTTCCCGGGACGATGCCCGGATCAAGGCTGAATACATCACCTACGATTCGCCGAGCGGGTCGGGGCAGATGCGCGGCTACCTCGTGCGCCCGGCCGCCGCCACCGGCAAGCTGCCCGGCATCGTCGTCGTGCACGAGAATCGCGGCCTCAATCCTCATATCGAGGACATCGCCCGCCGCCTGGCCCTCGATAACTTCGTCGCCTTCGCACCCGATGCCCTCACGCCGCTCGGGGGCTATCCGGCCGGCGGCGAGGATGACGCCCGCACCCTGTTCGCAAAGCTCGACCAGGCCAAGACGCGCGAGGACATGGTGACCGCCGTGGCCGTGCTGAAGGCCCGCCCCGAGTGCACGGGCCGCGTGGGCGCCGTGGGCTTCTGTTACGGCGGCGGCATCGCCAACATGCTGGCCACCCGCGTGCCCGACCTGGGGGCCGCGGTGCCCTTCTATGGGAACACCCCGACGGCCGAGGACACCGCGCGCATCAAGGCGCCGCTGCTGATTCACTACGCCTCGACCGACGAGCGCATCAACGCCATGTGGCCGGCCTACGAGGCGGCCCTGAAGGCGAACGGCATCCGCTACGACATGCACATGTACCCGAACACCCAGCACGGCTTCAACAACGACACGACGCCGCGCTACGACGAGGCCGCGGCGGCGCTGGCCTGGAAGCGCACCGTCGACTTTTTCAACACGCACCTGCGCAAGTAGGCCGGTTCGCGGGGGGACGCCCGGACCGGTCCGGGCGTCTCACCCACTGTGCTGCCCGAGAAGACCTGCGCCCGCTGCGGCCGCCGCATCACGTGGCGGAAAAAATGGGCGCGCACATGGGAGTCGGTGCTGTACTGCAGCAGCGGCTGCCGGAGCCATCGCCTCGGCCCCACTGACGAGGCCCTTGAAGACGCCATCCTGCAGCTGCTGGCCTCGCGGGCAGGTGACGCCAGCCTGTGCCCCTCGGAAGCGGCACGCCGCGTCTCGCCTGACGACTGGCACCCCCTGATGGAGCCGGCGCGCGAGGCCGCGCGGCGCCTGCAGGCACGGGGCCTGCTGACCATCACTCAGGGGGGACGACCCGTCGACCCATCGACTGCTCGAGGGCCCATCAGGCTCGCCCGTCCCCGCCGCTAGCGCTGCCGTACAATGGCGATGTCCTCATGCATCGTCGCCTTGGTGTGCCGCTGATTGCCCTGACACTGCTCGGCAGCGTGTCATGGATGCGCCTGCACGCCGATGGTCAGGCCGCTGGGCTGCAGGATGCCGGTCGCCCCGAAACACGCCTCATCGTGATCGACCCGGGGCACGGTGGCGACGATGCCGGGAGCGTCTCGGCCGCGGGCCTCGCAGAGAAGGACATCACGCTGGCCGTCGCCAGCCGCCTGCGCGCGGCACTCGAGAAGCAGCCCGGACTCGCCGCCGTGCTGACGCGCACCGGCGACCAGCGGATGCCACTGCGTGACCGTACTACGCTGGCGAACACGCGCAACGCGTCGGTCTTCCTGAGTCTGCACGTAAACGCTTCCGCAGGCGATGCACTGCGAGGCGCCGAGTTCTCGGTGCTGACGGCGGATGACGCCGGAGGGGTGGCCCTCGAACCACCGGGGACGCCGGTGCCGACCATCGGGGGGGGCACACGGGTCCTGACGCTGGTGCCGTGGGAACGCGCGGCCCTGCGCCATCGCAACGAATCGGTGCGCCTGGCGCGCATGCTGGCGGCCACCTTCGAATCGGCGGGCCAGCTGAGTCCCCGTGGCATACAGTCAGCCCCCCTGGCCGTGCTCGTCGGGACCGGCATGCCCGCCGTGATGGCCGACCTTGGCTACCTCACGAGCCCGGAAGAGGCCGCCCGCCTGGGAAGCCCTGAGGGCCAGGACGCCCTGGCCGGCCTGCTGCGGGATGCGGTGCTGCAGTTCCTCGCGGAGGCCCCGGCGCCATGACCCTCCGCGGAGCCATCCTTGCCGTGGCGGGGCTACTGCTGGCGGCCCTGTTTGGCTGGGTCGTGCTGTCGCAGGTCACGCGCCTGTTCAGCCCGCCGGCCGTCGCGACGCCACAGGCCCCGGCCGCGCAGGCGCCGGCCACCGCCGCGCCCCCACGCGCGCGCATTCGGGTGCCTGTGTCGGTTGTCGCCGGAGACGGCACTCACCTGGTGACGCTGCCGCAGGACCTCGTCCAGGAAGCGAGCCCGCTGGACCAGGCCCGCAGCGCACTGGATGCGCTGCTCACCCTGACTCCGCGCGCGCCCCTCACCTCGCCCATTCCGCAGGGCACGACCCTGCTCGGGCTGTATGCGACGGATGCCGGCGAGGTCTACGTGGACCTCGGCGGTGACATCGCCCGCCTGCATCCCGGCGGCACGCTGCGCGAACTGCTCACCATTTACAGCCTGGTGCACACGGTGCTCGACGCCACGCCGTCGGCGACGTCCGTGCGAATCCTCATTGATGGCCGCGAAGCCGACACGCTGGCCGGCCACGTCGACCTCCGGCGTCCGCTGCGGCGCGCCGACCACCTGATGCGGCCTCCCGCCCCTTCTTCCGAGATCACACCATGACCCGACAGTACGACCGCGGCCCTGCAGAACTTCGCCCCACCACCATCACACCGGGCTACCTGGCCCACGCCGAAGGGTCGGTGCTCATCGAGGTGGGCCGCACCAGAGTGATTTGTTCCGCCAGCCTGGAGGACCGCGTGCCGCCGTTCCTGCGTGGCACCGGCAAGGGCTGGGTCACGGCCGAATACGGCATGCTGCCGCGCGCCACGCACACGCGCAACTCGCGCGAAGCCGCCTCGGGCAAGGTCGGGGGCCGCACGATGGAAATCCAGCGGCTCATCGGCCGGTCGATGCGCAGCATCGTCCGCCTCACCGAGTTCGGCGAGCGCACGATTTACCTCGACTGCGACGTCATTCAGGCCGATGGCGGCACCCGCACGGCATCGATCACCGGTGCCTTTGTCGCCATGGTGCTGGCCTTCGACAAACTGCGGTCCAACGGGCAGATCAAGTCGATTCCCGTCTCTGACTACGTCGCCGCCACCAGCGTCGGCATTGTCGGAGGCATGCCGCTGCTCGACCTGGCCTACGAGGAAGATTCGAAGGCCGACGTCGACATGAACATCGTCAAGACCGGCGACGGCCGCTTCATCGAACTGCAGGGCACCGCCGAGACCGAGCCGTTCGGCACCGAGGCGCTCGTCGGCCTGCTGAGCCTCGCCGATGCCGGCATCACCCAGCTGATTGCGCGCCAGCGCGACATCGTGGGACACATCCTCGGCCGATGACCGTTCTGCTGGCGACGACCAACCCCGGCAAGCTTCGGGAAATTCTCCCGCTCGTGCGCGACCTGCCCATCGGGTGGACGACGCTCGCCGACTGCCCGCCGATGCCGGTGCCCGAGGAAACCGGCGCAACCTTCCGTGAGAACGCCCGCATCAAGGCCCTGGCTTACGCCCAGGCGTCCGGCCTGCCGGTCGTGGCCGAGGACTCGGGCCTCGTCATCGATGCACTTGGCGGGATACCCGGGGTGCAGTCAGCGCGATTCCTCGGAGAAGAGGCGTCGTATGCCGAGCGCTTCGCGGACATCGAGCGCCGCCTGTCGCACCTGCCTGACGTCGCGCGCGACGCGCGATTTGTCACGGCCATTGCCATCGCCGTCAGCGGCGCCATCGTCTACGAGACCGAAGCGTCGGTGGCGGGCACCATCGTCCCCCCCCGAGGCACGGGCGGCTTCGGCTACGACCCGATCTTTCTCTACCGCCCCCTCGGTCGCACGACGGCCGAGCTGTCGCTCGAGGAGAAGGCCGCCATCTCCCATCGCGGCAGGGCCTTCCGTGACTTCCGGCGGGCCTGTCTCGCCGGTGCGATACAATTCAGCGTAGCGTCGGGGCGTGGCTCAGCCTGGTAGAGCGCCCGCTTTGGGAGCGGGATGTCGCTGGTTCGAATCCAGTCGCCCCGACCACTTTCCTTCACACCCGCATCATCGACCAAAGATGATGCGCTCGCGCCTCAGCAGGCGCGTGAATCCCTGCAGCAGCAGGCCCGCCAGGGCCAGCGTCGCGGCCACCGACAGCACCACGTGCACGGCGGGCATGGACTTCCCTCCCATGATGTCGGCCAGCAGCAGGTGCTGGCCGAGAAACGGCGTCGCATACATCCACCACTGGCCCTTGATCGGAGCCAGTGATCCGATCAGCCCCGGCAGCATGGGCAGCAGCACCAGGAATCCCAAGTAGCTCTGCGCCTCCTTGAACGACTTCGCGAAAGTCGACAGATACAACTGGATCGCGGGGGCCAGGGCGCACATGGGCAGCACCACGCCCACGAGGCCTGCGACCTTCCAGTTGTCGATAAAGAGCCGCACCCCGAGGTCCTGCAGGGGAATCCGGTTGACGACGACGACACAGAGAATGGTGGTCAGCGCGACGGACACCAGGGCAAAGGCCGCGGCAGCCAGCCACTTGCCGGTGGCCACCGCACCGCGGGAGGCCGGCGTCACCAGCAGCGCCTCGAGCGAGCCGCGTTCCCGCTCACCTGCCGTCGAGTCGGTGGCCAGGAGCATGCCTCCGGTGAATGCCGCCAGCATGATGTAGAGGGGAATGAAGTCGAGGATCATCGCCGCCCGCTGCTGTGAACTGGCGATGTCCACCTCGACGGGCCGCACCGGGGTGATGACCGCCGGACTCACGCCGCGCGCCACCAGCCGCAGGGCCGCCACCTCGGCACCATACCGGCCGAGCAGGGCCCGCACGCGCTGCTGCTTCGGCCGCGCCGCCGTGCGGGAACTGTCGGCCAGCACGCTGATCTCGACCGGTCGATACGCGGCAAACTCGATCTCGTAGTCGTCTGGAATCACGACCACGACGTCCTCGGCCTGGCTGCGGATGGCCTCCTCGGGGTTGGCGGGCCCCGGCGTCACGGTGACGCCGGGCTGCTGTCGCAGCCACTGCACCAGCGCCGGCGCATGCGTGCCACCCACCACGGGAATGCTCACGTCCTGTGCATCGCGCACCCGGCCGGCCATGAAGGTCAGGATCGCCCCCACCAGCAGCGGACCGACCGTCGCGCCGAAGAGCAGCGAGAAGACCGCGCGCCGGTCTCTCACCCCGTCGCGCAGTTCCTTCCGCATGACGGCCAGGGCCTGTGACAGCGTGCGTGATGTCATGAGTCCGCCTCCGCCTCGAGTCCTACCAGGGACACAAAGGCATCTTCCAGATTGTGATGCCCGGTCTGCTCGCGCAGCGCATCGGGGCTGCCTGTCGCCACCACCCGTCCATGCGCAATGACGATGATGTGGTCGCAGAGGGCGGAGACCTCCTGCATCACGTGGCTGGAAAAGAGCACGGCCTTGCCCTCGTCGCGCAGCTGCCTGATGAGGCGACGCACGGCCCTGGTGCTCATCACATCGAGCCCGTTGGTGGGCTCGTCGAGCAGCACATTCTGCGGGTGATGCACGAGCGCCCGCGCCAGTGCGACCTTTGTTCGCTCGCCGTGCGAGAAGCCAGCGACGCGCCGGTCGGCGATGGCATGCATGTCGAGCAGCGAGATGAGCGCCTCTGACCGCTCGGCCGTCTCGCGAGACGACAGGCCATGAAGCTCGGCAAAGTAGTCGATGTGCTCTCGTGCCGTCAGCCGGGGATAGAGTCCGGAGACGTCCGGCATGACGCCCATGCGCGCCTGTGCCTCCTGCGGATGCGCCGAGGCGTCAACACCGTCGACCAGCACGCGCCCCGCATCGGGCTGCAGCAGGGCGTAGAGCATGCGGAGCGTGGTGGTCTTCCCCGCCCCATTGGGTCCCAGCAGGCCGGTGATGGCACCATCAGGCACCGTGAAGCTCACGGAATCGACCGCCGTGATCGCCCCGAACTGCTTGCGCACCGAATCCACCTGCATCATGGCGTCACCCCCGCAGGCACGGCGAAGAATGGCGGGCGCGTCATGGCCTCGACGCACGACGTGTCGAGGCCGTCGGCCGTTCCGGCCGCCAGGAAGTCGGCCACCATGCGGATGCCGCATCCGGACGCGGCGACACCGTGCCCGGTCTGAGGCGCGATGACATGCAGGCTGTGTGGCAGCGTCGCGGCCACCGTGGTGCCCCAGGACGGCGGCGTGATCGGATCGAGGTCGCCAGACAGAATGAGCGTCGGCACGTCCGACGTGACCGGGGTGAAGTATTCCGGAGGCACGGTCCCCGCACGCCAGAAACCACAGGCCTCCACCGTCTGCCGCATCAGGTGCCGTCCAAAGAGCGTGTTCGTCGTCACGGTATTGAACTCGGCCTCGGTGATGCGGGGCACATCCTCGGCGCAAATCACCGAGAAGTGCATGCCCACGCTCATGTTCTCGGCGACCGAATCGCCGAGCATGGCCAGCGCGACCAGCCCCTGAAAATCGTCGCGCTCCGCACGGGTCAGCAGTGCCGGCAGCATGGACGTGGTCAGCGGCGAGTAGAGGGCCGAGGCCACAATGCTGGCCAGGACCTGCGCCGTCATGGTCACCGGCTCGACGGCCCCGGTGCGGGGATGCGCGAGCGAGACGCGCGGCGGCGCCGCCTCGAGGCGCGCAAACAGTGCCGCGACACGCTCGCCGAGCCGCGGGTGGCGCGACCGGCAGGCCTCGTCGGTCTCACACGCGGCAAACATGCGGTCGAGCGCACGCTGCGCGTCACGCGCAGCGAACAGCGGCAGGCGCAGGTCGGGAGGGGCCACACCGTCCAGTACCACGCTCCTCACGTGCGCACCGTACTGTCGGAGGTAGGCAAGGGCTGCGCGCGTACCGTAGGAGCCGCCGTAGATGTTGATGCGGTCGTATCCCAGCCATGCGCGGACGGCGTCGAGGTCGTCCATGGCGATCGGTGTGGTATACATCCGCGTGTCGGCCCCATAGCCCGCCAGGCAGCTCTTGAGCCGATCCAACGCGACGGCCGAGGGTTCGTTGATGCCACTCAGCGAGTCGTCTGTCGAGGCGCACTCGAGACCGCCCGACCCGCCGGTTCCCCGCTGGTCCACCAGCACGATATCGCGGTCGGTCTGCACGCGGCCGAACATCTGACCGATCATGTCGGCCATGGTGGCGGCCCCCTGACCGGGGCCACCGGCCAGGAAGAAGAGGGGGTCTGGTGCAGGCGTGCGGCTGAGCGCCGGCAGCACCACCACCTTGAGACTGAGGGTGCGGCCGTCCTGCACCGATCGGTCTTCAGGGACAGTCAGGCTGCCGCAGTAGGCATCGTCAGGGCCATCGGCCCTGAGGCACGGAGAGAGGCGGTCGATGGCGCGCAGGGACGTCTGAGGAGCACTGCCGCAGGCCAGGCCCGCTACCAGTGCGGCGGTCAGGACCGCCAGTCGCGCAGCGTCGGACGTAAACCCGGTCGGCACAGGCATGTTCCCAGCATAGCGGTCTGCGCTGGCGCGTGCCAGCCTGCGACCGTGGCCATCGCGGGTGACGCGACAGGAGGAACGAGCGGCGCGCCCGGAAACTCACCCCTCCGGAGAGCCGGACGCGTTCCGGGCATCTCCGGTGCTCAGAAGAGGGTGGCCCTCAGCGGCCGGCGGCCTTGCGGCCGACCGCAATCATTTCGTCGCCCGCCGTGCCCTGCCCCAGCAGGCCGAGAAAGCCCTCGCGCACGCGCTGGTCGACATCCTTGCTGTTGGCCGTGAGCATGTTCGGAATGCCCACACGCTTCGAGGCAGCCAGCACCTTCTGATTCCCCGCCTCGGCGCCGGCACGGTCCCCACCCATCGCCTGGGTGAGGCTGCCGATGCCGCAGGCCAGCACGCTGAAGCGCTTCAGGTCGGCGATCTGATCGACCACGGCCACGGCTCCCGGATCTTCTACCATGAGCATGGCAATTACCGTCCCCGAGGGATTGGCGGGGGACCACACATTGGCCTTGGCCTCGGTGAAGAACCCAAGCGCCGTCCGCGCCTCCTCGACTGAGCGGATGTGCGGCAGCGTGATGCCGTCAGCCCCTGCGGCCAGAATCTCCTTTACGCGGGCGCGCGTGACCTCGACGCCGTCGCGTTCGATGGTGGGAATGCGCACCAGAAGCGCCGGTCGCCGACCCGACATCGACTGCAGCCCACGAACCATGGCCTTCACCGACTCCACATCGTAGCTGCCCTCCAGATTGAGGAACAGATAGTCGTAGGACGGATTGGCCGCGAGCTTCTGGGCACCGGCCTCGGTGTAGATGGCCTTTGGCGGCGGCTGCCCGCGCTCGAACCGCTGGGGATTCTCGTTCGGCACGAACACGCCGAATGCCGTCTTCCCCTGCGTCCACAGGTCGAAGAGCCCGTGCTTCGGCTGCGCCCAGGCTCCACCCGGGGCCAGACTCAGCAGGACGGTGAGCAGAGAGAGGATCAGCGGAAGGCGACGACGAATCATTCGAGGCAATCCTAGTTGCAGGTGACGCACTTGTGGTTGTTGGTCGCGCCGAGCTTCTCGAGCAGCGCCAGCGTTTCCGGGAACGGCTGCACGCGCTGCACCGGCCCGTTGGCCATGTCGGCAGTGGTGTTGCCTTCGCGGTTGATCTTGCTGACGTCCGCGCCCTTCGAGACGAGGTAGAGGATGCCCTCGGTGTCGCCACGCGAGGCGGCAAGGTGCACGGGCGTATTGCCCTCGTGGTCGACCGCGTTCACGTCGGCCCCCAGTTCCTCGACCAGGTATTTGATGGCCGGGAGGAATCCGGCGGGCGAATACCGGTGCGCGTTGGCGGCGAAGCCCTCGCCGTAGCCCACGCCGGTGGCGGCGTGAATCGGCAGCACGCCGGGTCCGCCGGTCGGCACCGGCGGCAGCCCCGACAGGTCGGCGACCTGACGGATGCCGTCGCCGGTGAAGGGACGGCCTGCAGGCTTGATCGTGCCGATGTTCGGATCCGCGCCCCGGGCGATCAGCAGCTTCATCGCGTCGACATCGCTGGCATAGGCCGCGCGCCAGAAGGCGGTCGCGCCGCTTTCGTCCACGCCTGAAAAGTCGGAGTTGTAGGCCTGGTACCAGACCTTGTAGCGCACCCGCCCGTTGACGTCGGCGCCCTTGTCGAGCAGCGCGGTCATCAGGTCGAGATACGACGTCTGCTGCTGCTGGTAGGTCTTCGGGCCCGGATAGAGCGACTTGGGGGCCCAGTAGACGTTCAGCACGGCGAACAGGGGTGCCACGCCGTTGGCGCTGGCCAGGTTCGGATCAGCGCCGCGCTCGAGCAGACGGCGCGCCAGGTCGAAGTGCCCATTGACGATGGCAATGAGCAGCGGTGACATGCGGTCACCCGTGTTGCGCTGGTTGATCTGCGCTCCACCGTCCAGCATGGCCATGACCGTCTCGGTGAAGCCCTGTCGCGCGGCAAAGTGCAGCGCCGACATGCCGCCCTGCGTGCCAATCAGTTCGTTGTAGCGATAGCCGCGGGTGAGGCCCGGGATCTGCGCCGGCCGTGCGGGCCCGGTGCCCATCTGCCGCTGCATGCTCGATTCTTCGGGGGCAGTCAGGGCGTTGAGATCGACCACGGTGGTCGTCAGTGCCGTATCGGCCCCCCGCTGGATCAGCAGCCGCGCCGCGTCAGCACGGTTGTAAGCCGCCGCATACATCAGGGCCGACTCGCCCTTGGCCTTGTCGACCGCGTTCACCTTCGACCCGCCCTCGATGAGCGCGGTGACGGTGCGCGTGTCGCCCGCAGCGGCCGCCAGCATGAGCGGCGTGGCACCGGTGGTGCTGGTCTGGTGCACGTCGGCACCGGCGGCGAGCAGTGCCGCAACGGCCTCGTAGTGCCCCGCCCGTGCCGCCAGATAGAGCGGGGTGTAGCCGCCGAGGCGCGTCGTTGCGCGCAGGTTGCCGCCAGCTGTGGCCAGCAGCCGGACCATCTCGGCGTCGCCCTTCATCGCCGCCCAGTGCAGCGCGGTGGTGCCATCACCCTGGGCAGCGTTCACATCGCCGCCCTTCGTCACCAGCGAGCGGACGCGCTCGCGGTCGGCCGCCTGCGCGGCGTCCGCCACCGGACTCCGGCTGTCCTGCGCCCACGCCTGAGGCGCCGTCGCCAGCAGGCCGGCCACCAGCACCTGAACCATCCACATCGTGCGCGGTTTCGTCATCCTCATGCTCCCTGCTGCTCGTCTGCGCGCGTGCATCCCGGTCCGGTTCGCCCTCAGGCACCGGCCACCGTCGACTCGGCGACGGTGTTGAGGTCGAGGGTCCCCGTGCTGTCGCCGAAGGTGGCAATGTCGGTCAGCCCCAGCGTGTGCATCACGCTCAGCATGGGGTTGGCCATGGGCGTCGTGTCGGCGGCCTTGATGTGCAGGCCGCCACGGACGGTGCCGCCCGCGTGTCCCAGCAGGATGAGCGGGCACTTCTTGTGGTTGTGGATGTTCGAGTTGCCCATCGGCGACCCGTACAGCACCAGCGTGTTCTCGAGCAGCGACCGATCGCCGTCGGGCGTCTCCTTGAGCTTCTTGATGAAGTACGGGAGCAGGCCGATGTGATACCGGTTGATCTTCTCGAACTCGAGGATGCGATCCTCGCGGTCCTGGTGGTGCGAGGCCGGGTGGAAGCCCGTGCTCACGCCGCTCTCGGGGTAGACGCGGCTCGAGGCGTCGCGGCCCATCTTGAACGAGAACACGCGCGTGGTGTCCGACGCAAACGCCAGCACCTGGAGGTCGAACATCAGCCGCACGTGCTCGTCGAACGAATCGGGCACGCCGATGGGCGCCCCGGGCAGCTCGCGGGCCTCGCCGGTGGTGTTCTGCGACTCGACCTTCTGGATGCGCCGCTCAATCTCACGCACGTCGGTGAGGTACTGGTTCAGGCGCGCCCGATCGGCCGCGCCCAGGTCCTTGCGCAGCCGGGCCAGCTGGTCGGTCATGAGGTCGAGGATGCTCTTGTCCTCGGCCCGGCGCTCACGGCGCTCGCCGGGGGTCGCGCCCACGCCGAACAGCTGATCGAACGCCACGCGCGGGTCGCGAATCATCGGCATCGGCGTGTTGGGCGCCGACCAGCTGATGCTGTCGGTGTACACGCACGAGTAGCCATACGAGCACCCGCCAGCCTGATCGACCGGCTCGATGCACAGCTGCATCGAGGGAATCGGCGTCTCCTGCCCATGGCGCTGGGCATAGTACTGATCGAGCGACGTGCCCGCCCGCACATCCGACCCCTGCGTCTGCCGCGGGTGCGCCTGCGTCAGGAACACCGCGCTCGACCGGAAGTGGTCGCCGCCAATCTCGGGCAGTTCGAACGCCTCCGCATTGCGCACGTCGGTGTTGCTGATGATGGTCAGGTGCTGACGGTACGCCTCGAGCGGCGCCAGCGAACTGGGCGTCAGGTCGAAGTTGCGTCCCGTCGCCGCCGGTGACCAGAGGTGCTTCTGCGCCCCGATCACCGTGGCACCGGCCGAGCCGTGCACCATTTCGATGGCCGACAGCCTCACCTTGCCTGAGGCGGCAGTCCTGGCGTGCGCCGTGCCGGCGGGCACCATGGCGTCGAGCAGGGGGAGGGCCATGGTGACGCCCATGCCCTGCAGCAGGGTGCGGCGTGAGATGTGCTTCCTGGTGATGAACATCATCGGATCCTCGTCAGTGCGTCACTCGTCAGGGAACGTCAATCGGTCGTACGGGTCAGCGTTTCGGGCTGTCGTGGTCGGTCGTCGTGGGTTCGTCCTCGACGCGCCCCATCTGGAACGCCGGGCTCTTCACGACGCCGAGGATGAAGGCCGACAGCCGGTCGCCCTGTCGTCCCGCATCGGCCACAATCCGGCGCACCGTGGGCAGGTCGAACGGCTCGACGCGCCGTCCGAGGGCGTAGGTCATGAGGCTCTCGGTGAAGCTCAGCTTGATGAGGTCGCTGTGCCGCAGCAGGGCGGCCCTGAGGCCCACCGGGCCTTCCATGCGCGTGCCGTCATACAGGTCGCCGTTCGAGTCGATGGCCACGCCGTTGTCCTTCGCGCGCCAGGCGCCGGTGGCGTCAAAGTTCTCGAGCGCCAGCCCGAGCGGATCAATGACGCGGTGGCACGAGTTGCAGGCCGGGTTCTTCCGGTGTTCTTCCATCCGCTCGCGCGTCGACAGCATCTTGCCGCCCGCATTCGACTTCACCGAATCCTCCAGGGATGGCACGTTGGGCGGAGGCGGAGGCGGGGGCGAGGCAAGCAGCACCTCCATCACCCACTTGCCGCGCAGCACCGGCGAGGTGCGGTCGGCAATCGAGGTCAGCAGCAGGACGCTGCCCTGTCCAAGCAGGCCGCGGCGGTTGGGGTCGGGAATCGTCACGCGGCGGAAGTCGCTGCCGACGATGTTCGGGATGCCATAGTGCTTGGCGAGCCGCTCGTTCACGTACGTGTAGTCAGCCGTCAGCAGTTCGGTGATGGGCCGGTCGTTGCGCAGCAGGCTGGCCACGAAGAGCTCGGTCTCGCGCACCAGGGCATCGGACAGCGTCGTGTCCCAGTGCGAATAGAAATGATGGTCGGGCCGGACCTGCCGCACATCCTGCAGCCGCAGCCACTGGGACGCAAAGCGCGTGGCCAGCGCATCGGCGCGCGGATCGGCCAGCATGCGGCGCACCTGCCGGTCGAAGACGGCCGGCTGGCTCAGCTGCCCGGCCTGCGCCACCTTCAGCAGTTCCTCATCGGGCAGGGCGCCCCACAGGAAGAACGACAGGCGCGAGGCCAGGTCACGATCCGCGACGCGATAGGTCTGCCCGGCGCGCAGCGTCGAGGGCACCTGCTCCATCCGGAGCAGGAACCGCGGACTCGCCAGGATGGCCTGCACCGCCAGGCGCACGCCGGCTTCGAAGTCGCCGCCATTCCGCCCGCGGTCATAGAACGCCATCAGCGCCGAAGAGTCCTCGGGACCGACGGCACCCCGATAGGCCTTCGTCGTCAGCTGCCGTACGATGCGCTCCGCGCACGGACGTTCTTCGCTGGCCTGCGTCGGGCGGCACGTGAAGATCATCCGGCGGCTGCGGGTGTCGGAGACGCCGGTGACCCGGGTCGGCCCGGTGATCGAGAAGTCGCGGATGTGCGGGAGCGCCGTCGTGCCGAACACCTCGCCGATGTTCGTGTCGGCCAGCGTGTGCTCGATGGGCATCATGAGGTCGTCCACCGGGCCATCGAACCGCGACACAAACGCCGCGGACACGCGCTGCGGACCGGCCTTGATGTGCACGGGCGGGGCGGTGATGTTCAGGCCGTTCGGATCCTGCTCGTTCATCCGGGGGTTGATGTCGATGAGGCCGACGCGCTCGCCGTTGATCGACAGATCAATCTGTTCACCGGCGTAGGGCCCCCCGAAGAGGTCGCCCGTCGGTCCCGAGTGCAGCAGGATCTTGAACACATACTCGCCGTCGGCCGGAAACACATGCACGAACGAGACGCCGCCGCGGGTGCCGAGCGGCGCCCCCTCGACGTGGCGCATCTGCGAGGCCGTGCGGGGCACCTTGACGGTGGTGGTGCTGGCCGAGGCCTGGCGGTCGCCGATGGCCAGGCGGCTGATCTGGCTGGCCGCGCGCAGGTAGCCTTCCATCAGGGCGGTGGAAATCACCTGCGAGTCGGCCACGTTGTCGAAGCCATCGCTGATGGTGTCGGCCGGCAGGAACGCCGTGATGTCGACATCGATGCCCAGCAGGTCACGCACGGCGCGCTGGTATTCGGCACGGTTGAGGCGCTGCGACGGGCGGGCGCCGGGATTCACGCGGGCGGCCGCGGCCCGATCGATGCGCTGCTCGAACGTCGTCGTCAGCGCTTCGAGCACGGCCGGCTCGGGACGACGGGCCGATGCCGGGGGCATCATGCCGGCCCGCAGCTTGCGGATCATCTTTTCGGCGAGCGCCGGGTCATCGAGCAGCTTCGCCGCGTCGAACGAGGCCAGCGAGAGCCCACCGGCCTTGGCGCGGTCGTTGTGGCAGGTGGCGCAGTACTGCTTCACCAGTTGTGTCTGCCCGTCCACGGGCAGTCCGGCCGCCGGGCCGGACCCGTGGGCCGCGACAGGCGCCACCGGCCGCGGCTGGGGTGCCGGGGCCCGGTCCGCCGATGCGGGAGCAGGTCCCGCCGGCGCCGGGACGGCGCGTCCCTGCGCGGACAACACCACCCCGCCGATGATGAGTGCACTCAGCAGTCCTGTCAGTCGCCGCATGCCACACCCTCTACCGATGACGGTCCCGCCTCAGCAGGACACACACTTGTGATTGTTCACCGCTCCCAGGCTCTCGAGCAGCTTCAGCGCTTCGGGGAACGGCTGGGTGCGCTGCACGGGCCCGTTGGCCATGTCGGCCGTGGTCTGCCCTTCGCGGTTCACCCGCTTCACATCGGCCCCCTTCGAGACCAGGTATTCGATCATCGCGACGTCGCCGCGCGCCGCCGCGTTGTGCAGCGGCGTGTTGCCCTCGTGGTCGACGGCATTCACATCCGCGCCCGTGCGCTCGACGAGGAACTTCACCGTCGCCAGCAGGCCGGACGGCGCATACCGATGCGAGTTCGCCGCAAAGCCCTCGGCATATCCGGCACCGGCGGCCGCATGCAGCGGCGTCACGCCAGGGCCGCCCACGGGCACCGGCGGCAGGCCGGACACGTCGCGGACCGTGAAGCGGTCGCCATCGCCCGTCGGCGGACGCCCCGCCGGCTTGGTGGTGGGTATCAGGGGATCGGCGCCGGCCGCCAGCAGCAGTTCCATGGCCTCGAGGTCACCGCCATAGGCCGCGCGCCAGAAGGGGGTGGCCCCCACTTCGTCAATGCCGGCCAGGTCGAAGTTGTAGCCCGAGTACCAGATCTTCCGAACGAGACGACCGTTGGGATCGGCGCCCTTCGCCAGGAGCCGCTTCATGAACTCGACGTGCGTCACCGACTGCTGCAGGTAGGCGCGCGGCTGCGGATAGTTGGCCTTCGGGGCCCACTGCACGTTGAGCGTGCCATACAGCGGGGCCAGCCCGTTATCGGTGGCCAGATTCGGGTCCGCCCCGTGGTCGAGCAGATACACCCCCACGTCGAAGTGCCCGTTGACCGTGGCCACCACCAGGGCGGTCGACTGATCGCCCGGGTTGCGCTGGTTCACGTCGGCGCCCGCCTCAACCAGGGCCTTCACCGTCTCGAGGAAGCCCTGACGAGCCGCCACCTGCAGCGGCGTGATGCCGCCGGTGCTGCCCACCAGTTCGTTGTAGCGATACTGCCGTGTCACGCCGGCGACATCGACCGGCCGATTTCCGTCGGTGGGTGCGCCGCCCGTGCCACGCCGCCCGCCGCCGAACCCGCCCATCGACAGCTTGTTCAGATCAGTAACCTTCGAGGTGGCAGCCTTGTCGGCTCCCCGGGCGATGAGCAGCTTCACGACGTCGGTGCGGTTGTTCGCCGCCGCAAACATCAGCGGCGTCTGTTCCATGGCTGACTCGCGGGCGTCGACCTTGGCGCCGCCCTCCACCAGCATCGTCGCCGTCCGCGTGTCGCCCGACTGTGCCGCGAACATCAGCGGCGTCGTCCCTGTCGTGGTCCTGGCCTCGACGTCGGCCCCGCCGGCCAGCAGGGCCGCCACGGCCGCACTGTGCCCGGCCTGCGCGGCCATCATCAACGGCGTGTAGGCCCCGAGCCGGGTCGTCGCCCGCACATTCGCGCCTGCCGACACCAGCATCTGCACCAGATCGGCGTCGCCGCTGCGTGCGGCCCAGTGCAGGGCGGTCGTGCCGTCGCCCTCGGCGGCATTCACGTCGGCCCCGGCCTTGAGCAGCGCGCGAACCGCCTCGCGGTCGCCCCGGCGCGCAGCCTCGGTCACCGTCGCCGACTGCGCCAGCACCAGCCCGCCCAGCAGGCAGGCGCCGGCGAGTCCGAACGCGGTGTGCAACACCAGTCGGCGGAACGTCGCGGTCCGCATGCCGTCCCCCTTAGCCCCGGGCGGCGACGGTCGTGTCGCCGGCGTGATTGAGGTTCATCGCCTCGGTGCTGTCGCCGAACGACGTCATGTCCTCAAGGCCCAGCACGTGCAGCATCGACAGCATGGCATTGGCCATCGGCGTGCCATCGGCCGCCTTGATGTGCAGGTTGCCCTTGAGCTTCCCACCGGCATGGCCGGCAAGGAACAGCGGGCAGCGCTTGTGGTTGTGCACATTCGAGTTGCCCATCGGCGAGCCGTAGATGATGAGCGTGTTCTCGAGCAGGTTCCGGTCACCGTCTGGCGTCTTCTTCAACTTGTCGAGGAAGTACGGCAGCAGGCTCAGGTGGTACTTGTTGATCTTCGCAAAGTCGAGGATGCGATCTTCGCGCTCCCCGTGGTGCGAGGCCGGGTGGAACCCGGTCTTCACGCCGCTGTCGGGATAGACGCGGCTCGACCCGTCGCGCCCGAGCTTGAAGGAGAACACCCGCGTGATGTCGGACGCGAAGGCCACGGCCTGCAGGTCGAACATCAGCTTGACGTGCTCTTCGAATGAATCAGGCACCCCCATCGGGGCCATCGGCAACTCGCGCGCATCGCCGGTGCTGTTCTGCGCTTCCACCCGCTGAATGCGCCGCTCGATCTCGCGCACGTCGTCGAGATACTCGGACAGGCGGGCCCGGTCGATCGGGCCCAGCGACCGCTTGAGCTGCGCGACCTCGGCCGTCACCCAGTCGAGGATGCTGCGGTCCGCACGCCGACGCGCCGCGCGATCCTCGGGCGTCGCCCCCACGCCGAACAGCATGTCGAAGGCCGCGCGCGGATCGCGCACCATCGGCAGCGGCTCGCTGGCCGACGCCCAGCTGACCGTATCGGTGTAGACGCACGCGTAGCCGTACGCGCACCCGCCGGCCTGGTCGACGTTCTCGATGCAGAGCTGCATCGAGGGGATGGGCGTGTCCTGGCCGAACTTCTGCGCATACAGCTGGTCGAGCGACGTCGCGACGCGCACGTCGCTGCCCTGCGTCTGGTGCGGGTGGGCCTGCGTCAGGAACACCGCGCTCGAGCGGAAGTGGTCGCCGCCAATCTCGGGCGGGGTGAACGCCTCGGCGTTGCGCACGTCCGTGTTGCTGATGATGGTCAGCGCGTCGCGGAACGGCTCGAGCGGCGCCAGGCTGCTCGGGCTCAGGTCGAACGCCGACCCGGTCGCCTCCGGCGACCACAGGTGCTTCTGGGCTCCGATGGTGGTGGCGCCGGCCGAGCCGTGCACCATCTCGATGGCGGCCAGCCTCACTTTCCCGGCGGCCGTGCGCGCCAGGGCGGTGCCCGCCGGAATCATGGCCTCGAGCAGCGGCAGCGACAGGCTGACACCCACGCCCTTGAGGGCAGTGCGGCGCGACAGGTGCTTCTTGGTCAGGTACATCAGCAGGCTCCTTCGTTCACTCGTCACGACCCGCGGTCAGCGGGCCACCTCGGTCGTCGTCGTCTCGGCTTCAAGGCGCGCCATCTGGAACGCCGGGCTCTTCACCACGCCCAGGATGAACTGGGACATGCGGTCGCCCGCACGGCCCGCGTCCTGCACGATGCGGCGCACCGTGGGCATGTCGTAGTGCTCGACCCGACGCCCCAGGCCGTAGGTCATCAGGCTCTCCGTGAAGCTCAGCAGGAACACGTCCTTGTGACGCAGCAGCGCCGTGCGCAGCCCCTGCGGTCCCTGCATCTTGGTCCCGTCATACAGGTCGCCGTTCGAGTCGACGGCCGTGTCGCCGTCGCGGATGCGCCAGGCACCGGTGACGTCGAAATTCTCGAGCGCCAGGCCCAGGGGATCGATCACGCGGTGGCACGAGTTGCACGTGGGATTCTTCCGGTGCTCTTCCATCCGCTCACGCGTCGACAGCACCTTGGCCCCCTGTGCCGCTGACACCGACTCGTCCAGCGACGGCACATTGGGCGGCGGAGCGGGAGGTGGTGATCCGAGCAGCACTTCCATCACCCACTTGCCGCGCTGCACCGGTGAGGTGCGGTCGGCCACCGAGGTCAGCGCCAGGATGCTGCCCTGCCCCAGCAGGCCGCGCCGGTTGGCATCCGGCAGCGCCACGCGCCGAAACTCGGGGCCCGTGACATTCGGTAGCCCGTAGTGCTTGGCCACGCGCTCGTTGACGAAGGTAAAGTCCGCCGTGAGCAGCTCCGGCACGGGACGGTCCTCGCGGACGATGGCGTCGAACAGCAGCTCGGTTTCGCGCTTGAGCCCCTGCGCCAGCGTCTGGTCGTACTGCGGATACAGCAGCGCATCGGGATTGAGCTTCATCAGGTCCTGCAGCCGCAGCCACTGGGAGGCAAAGCGGGTCGACAGCGCCTGTGCCCGCCGGTCGCGCAGCATGCGCTGCACCTGCTGCTCGAGGACGCCCGGCGCGCGCAGCCGCCCCGCGGCCGCCAGCGACAGCAGCTCCTCGTCAGGCCCGGCGCCCCAGAGGAAAAACGACAGCCGGCTCGCCAGGTCGAGGTCACCGATGCGGTAGTTCTGGCCGGGGCGCGCCGTGGCCGGCACCGCCTCGAGACGGAAGAGGAAGCGTGGGCTGGCCAGCATCGCCTGGACGGCCATGCGCACCGCGTCCTCGAAGTCGCCGTCGCGGCGGCCCTGCTCGTAGAACGCCATCAGCTTCCGAACATCGTCTGCAGAGGCCGGGCCGCGGTAGGCCTGCGAGGCCAGCCGCTTGACAATGGCCGTCGCGCACGGCGCCTCTTCGCTGACCGTCGTCGGACGGCACGAGAAGATGCGACGCCGGCTGGGCGACTGCGAGATGCCCGTGACCGCGATGGGGCCGGTGACGGCGAATTCGCGCAGGTGCGGCAGCGCCGTCACGCCGAAGCCCGCGCCGATCTGCGTGTCGGCCAGCGTGTGCTCAATGGGCGCGATCAGGTCGTCGACCGGGGCATCAAACCGCGAGATGAACGCCGCGGCGACGCGCTGCGGGCCGGCCTTGACATGAATCTTGGGCGTCACCAGGTTCATGCCGTTCGGGTCCGACTCGCTCATGCGCGTATTGATGTCGAGCACGGCCACCCGCGTCCCGTTGATCGAGACTTCGATCTGCTCGCCCGGCACGCTGCTGCCAAAGAGCTGGCCGGTCGGAATCGAGTGCAGCATCATGCGGAACGTGTAGTCGCCATCCGCCGGGAAGATGTGCTCGACGACGATGCCGCCGCGCGTGCCGAACGGCGCCCCTTCCAGCTGCCGCATCTGCGACGCCGTGCGTGGCACCTTGTAGTTGGCTTCGGTGGGGGCCGCCGTGGCATCGCCGAGGGCCAGCGAACTGATGGCGCTGGCGGCGCGCAGGTAGCCTTCGAGCACCGTCGGCGAGAAACCCTGGGCGTCGGCCACATTGTCGAAACCATCGCTGATCGTGTCCGGCGGCAGGTAGGCGTCGACGTCCACCTTCAGATCGAGCAGCTCACGAATCGCCGTGGCGTATTCGGCCCGGTTCAGCCGCTGGAACGGACGCCGGCCCGGATTCGGGCTGAGTGCCGCCGCGCGGTCGATGCGCGTTTCGAGGGCCTCGGCGAGGTGCTCGAGCACGGCCGGCTCGGGGCGACGTGCGCCGGCCGGAGGCATCATGCCCGCGCGCAGCTTGCGGATGACCTTCTCGGTCACCTCGGCGTGATCAGTGGCGGCACCGGCATCGAAGGCGGCCAGGCTGAGCCCCCCGGCCTTCGCGCGCTCACTGTGGCAGCCGGCGCAGTATTGCTTCACCAGCGCGTTCTGTTCCGTCACGGCCATGCCCGCAGGCCGTGGGGCGGCGTGGGCCACCGCAGGCCTGACGGCCGCGGGAGCTGGGACTTGCGTCGCCCGGGCGTCCGGTGGCGGGGGCGCGTCTGGCCCCCGTCGGGCCCCGGCGATCGTGAGCGACCCTGCGATGACGCCGACCGATACGAGGCCGGCAGCCAGAAGCTGTGATGCGCCTGTCATTCCACTGCGGAGTATACGGCGGTTCCATGCATGCCATGTCAGAATTTGTCATGGCGTCGAGGCGCCTGTTCATGCACATCGGCATCGACCTGGGCGGCACGAAAATCGAAGGCATTTTGCTCGGTCCGGACGGACAGGAACTGGCCCGCCGGCGGGTCCCGTCTCCTCGGGGCTCCTACCCCGACACCCTCGGGGCCATCGCCGCCCTGGTGCACACGCTCGAAGCCCAGGGACACGCCCGGTGCACGGTCGGCGTCGGCATCCCGGGGGCACTCTCACCAGAGACCGGCCTCGTCAAGAATGCCAATTCGACGTGGCTCATCGGGCATCCGCTCGACCGGGATTTGGCGGACCTCCTCGACCGGCCGGTCGCCGTCGCCAATGACGCCAACTGCTTCACGCTGTCAGAGGCCACTGACGGCGCCGGGGCGGGCGCCCGTGTGGTGTTCGGTGTGATCCTCGGCACGGGCGTGGGTGGAGGCCTGACGGTGGATGGCCGGGTCCTCGAGGGCCCGCACCGGATCGCGGGAGAATGGGGCCACCTGCCGCTGCCCTGGCCGTCGGCCGACGAGACCCCGGGCCCCCCGTGCTATTGCGGTCGTTCCGGCTGCGCCGAAACCTGGATGTCAGGGCCGGGATGGGCGGCCGAGTTCCAGCGCGCCACCGGTCGCACACTGACAGCGGACGCCCTCGCCACGGCTGCACAGTCAGGACAGGACCCTGAGGCGACGGCGGCCTTCGACCGCTATGCGGGCCGGCTGGCCCGCGGTCTTGCGATGATTATCACCCTGCTCGATCCGGACGTCATTGTGCTCGGTGGTGGCGTGTCAAACGTCGGGGCTCTCTACGAGGCCGTGCCGTCCAGGTGGAGCCGCTGGGTCTTTACTGACGCCGTACACACGCCGCTGCGGCCGGCGCGGTTCGGCGATGCCAGCGGCGTGCGCGGGGCCGCGTGGCTGGGCCGAACCGCCGCCACCCATCCGAGCGCCTGAACGGCTCAGCGGAGGGTCAACCGGTAGACAGCGACCGGCCAGGCATCGCCGCGTCCCGCGCGCCGGGCCAGTGTGCCCCCCGTCCGGGTATCACTGGGGTCGAGTTTCCGAAGGTCGACGTGCCGAAGTGTGACGATGTTGAACCCCCGCTTGAGAATCGTCGCCGCCCGATCCGCCGGAATGGAGAGGACCGCATCGCTGGCCTCGGGCACGCCGGAGGCGATGCGCCCTACCTCTACGCCGTTCACCTCCACCGCGAGGGTCACCTGGTAGGTGGGTTCCTCGAACCGGGTGCGGCTGCGCAGCTCCAGCGTCACGGCGCCCCCCTCGTAGGCGAGAGGCACCGCCAGGTCGGCCACCGGCCCAAGCGTCCACCAGCCCTGCCCGAACGCATCCGAGGCCGGGGCATCCCAGCCACTCAGGAGGTATCGCTCGGCTTCGCGCGGAAACGCCGTCGAGAACGGCCAGACCAGTGACTCGGGACCCAGCAGATCGTATTTGGAGGCCGGCAGCCCCGTGCGCCAGGCAAACCACTGATCCGCCGGGAACGCAAACAAGTAGCGGTAGGGGGGCCGCGTGTGCAGGTCTGCCTGCTGGCGCACCAGGGATGAGAAGCTGACCCGTGCTTCCCGCGGCACCATCTCTGTCGCAAACTGCTGCATCAGCAACACGTTCCACCAGACGCCGGCCGCCACCATCGGGACAAGCAGCAGCAGCGGCCGCCGCAGGGCCATGTCGACCAACAGGGCCAGGCCCGGCGCCAGCAGGACCAGCAGGCTGCTGAACCGCCGTCCCCCGAAGGACCAGCCGCCATGCCAGTCCTGGGTCGCCCCGTTCACCCAGGCCATGATGCACAGCACGGCCAGGGTCGTGACTGCCCAGCGGGTGTCCCGCCACAGCAACGCCACCGAGCCAATCACGGCCACGTAGGCCACCGGACTCCACGACAGGAAGCCGTGCCAGGAGGAAAAGAGCGTGTCGAGCCACCGTGATTCCAGCGGATCCAGATAGCCGCCCTGCCCGAGCAGCGCATAGTCGTACTGCGAGAACACGAACTGGCTGTGGACCCCCTGCAGCAGCAGGGCCGGCACCGCGCCGAGGCCGGCCCACAGCGCCAGCCACAGGGCATCGCGCACCCGCGCCGCCCCCCCACGGCCAGGCATCGTCAGCGCGACGACGGCCGGCCACACCGCGAAGAGGGCATCCTGGGGACGTACGAGAAACGCCGCGCCGAGCAGGCCGCCGAGCGCCAGGCTCTGCGTGCGCGTGTAGGGGCGACGACCCCACTGCGCGGCGAGGATCACGAAGACCGCCACGAGCCCGAAGCTGGCCGCGTGCGTCATGGTGGGCTCGTAGACGACGTACCACGCCAGGGGCGTGGCCCACAGCAGCAGCAGCGAGGTTACCAGGGCATGCGTCGGTGCAAACACCGTCCGCACGTAACGGTGCACACACCACAGGCCGACGGACGCGATGGCCGACGACGACAGCATGATCGACCGCACGAATGCCGTCCCGAGACCGATGAATGCCGGAACCTCCGGCGCAGGCCACCACCCGACCGTGCGCCCCACCGTGTCGGCCAGCGAGACCAGCAGATACAGCGGTGCCCACACCACCAGCGGCCCCACCGGGACCACATAGTGGGGGCGCGCCGGCTGCCTGAGCAGCTCGACCTCACGCGCGATGTCGAAATCGCGGTCGAAGACGAGGCTGCGCAACTGGGCGACGTAGACCATGCCGTCCGAAGTCACGCCGTGGCTGTGCCCCAGCATGTAGACGGCCGTGCCGAGCAGCACGACGGCCAGGGCGTGCGAGTCGTACTCGTCCGCCAGCAGGTCTTCCCAGCGGAGCCCCCGCCGAAGCGCCACACGCCTCGACTGCAGCGCGAGAATCGCGAGGCCGCCGCCGAACAGCAGCCACAGCGACAGGGAGTCTGCCCAGACCAGTGCCCCGCCAATCCAGGCGGCCGCCAGTCCGGCGACCGTCAGCCGCGACGACACGTCAGCGCACTGCCTTCCCCGCGCCCCGAATCACCTGGCCCGGACGGGCCTCGGTGATCGCGCCGTCGCTCACCACCGCCTGCCCGTTGACCAGTACATGACGGATGCCGGTGGAGTACTGGTTCGGCTGTGTGTAGGTCGAGCGATCCTGGACGGTCGCCAGGTCGAACACCGTGATGTCGGCCTTGAAACCTGGCCGCAGCAGGCCCCGGTCGTGCAGGCCCATGCGCGCCGCCGGTCTCGACGTAAACTTCCGCACGGCCTCCTCAACCGTCAGGAGGTTCCCGTCGCGCACATAGGTGCCAAGAATCTTCGTGAACGACCCCCAGGCCCGGGGATGTGACTTCGAGACCGAGAGCGGACCATCCTCAGCGCGTGCGCCCGAGTCGGTGCCTATCGAGATGAGCGGGTGCCCAAGAGCCGCCCGCACGTCATCCTCGCGCATGATCGAGATGATCACCGACGACTCGCCCCGGTCGGCAATGACCAGGTCCATCACGGCATCGCGCGGGTCGACGCCCATCTCGCGTCCGATCTCGGTGAGCGTCTTCCCTTCCCACTTGCGCAGTGACGGATCGAGCACCGACGACAGCAGCACACCGTCGCCTCCACCAGACCCGTACCACTGATTCTCCCAGTCCTTCGGACTCGGGTCTTCCATGTCGCGCCGGATGCGCGCCCGGCTGGCCGGGGCCTTGAGGCGCGCAATCATGGCATCGGTGCCGCCGTCGCGTACCCACAGGGGCAGGCACGCATCCAGGCCATTCGACGCCCGATCATAGGGATAAATGTTCGCCGTCACATCGAGTCCCCGCGCCCG
>Ga0315902_10003403_pt1 | contig 23873 bp, 20 predicted proteins | sample LakEriMetagenome_9_FD_203523 | JGI IMG/M metagenome (GOLD analysis project Ga0315902, IMG submission 203523) | Freshwater fungal communities from buoy surface, Lake Erie, Ohio, United States - Buoy 12 MA117 | ecosystem: Environmental > Aquatic > Freshwater > Lake > Lake biofilm | place: USA... | reverse complement strand
GAGGTTGGTGCAAAGTTAACCCCGCTCACATTCTGCCCGTTCAAGGAAACCGATACACCTTGTGCATTCGGTACATTCGTTGTGTTGGATGTAAGAGAGAACGAAGCGTTAGAAACGGTGGAATTCAGATTCACTGGAGAGGTAATCGACAATGTCGGTGGGGTGCAATTCTGATAAACAATGGTAATGGTTTCTGTTACAGAACCGCAAGGGTTGGTTGCTGTTATCGAAATGGTATTCAATCCGGGTGCTAGGTTTAAACCTGCGGACAATCGACCCGTTGTTGCTGCATAATTAAACCCGCTTATAGATTGACCATTCAACATAACACTCAAACCACTTGCTGCTGAAACATTGGTAATGTTCGAGGCGATAGTGAACGTTCCAGATGTAACGGTATTACCTGAAACATTCGGATTTGTGAACGCGATGGACGGAGGGTTGCAATTAACAAAATTGATGTTGACCGTCTCGCTCACCGAGCCACAATTATTTGTTGCTGCCAGAACAATGACATTACTACCAGAAGCCAAAGATAAATTCGCGTTCAATACCCCGGTTAAGGGAACAAAAGAAAAACCGTTCACTTGTTGACCATTCAGTGTAAAGATTATGCCTTGTTGACTTGTGAGGTTGTTTACTGTTGCTTTAAAATTGAATGTGGCATTGCTAACGGTTGAACTGAGTGCATTCGGCGCAGTCACATCTATCACTGGAAGGTTACACGTCTGGTAATTAATTGTGATTGTTTGGTTGGCCGTTCCACATGCATTGGTGGCATTGATGGAAAGAACGTTGATCCCTGGAGCCAAGGTTAAATTGGCATATAAACTTCCTGAAACCGCATTGTAAGAGAAGTTTTGAATACTTGCGTTGTTCAGGGTTAAAACAATTCCAGACGCGTTCGTTAAGTTCAACACCTGCGCGTTTAAAGGCAACAGTGCATTGGTCACCAAACTATTGTTTGAAATGGAAGAAATATTCACAATCGGATTGGCACATGATCGTGTAAAGGTAACCGTGTAACTTTTTGACTCTGTACCACATGCATTGCTTGCGGTAACTACAAAGGTGTTTAGACCGGGGACGAGCACCACAGATTTCGAAAGCTGGCCATTGGATGTGTTGAAACTAAAATTGGACAGGGACTGGTTGTTGTGTTTCAACGTAATTTGGGAACCAATTGCATTGAGCACGGTCGCCGAGAAATTAAACACATCCGCAGAAACGGTAATACCAGAAACACTTGGTGAAATGGGTGAAATTACGGGTGAAAGGCACCTTTCGTAACGTACGGATGAAATCACGGAAGCGTTTCCACACGGATTCGAAGCGCTCACAGTGAAGGTGTTTTCACCTGCGGAAAGGGAAACCGTAAACGTGAGCAAGCCATTTGTCTGATCAAACGTGTAAGTTGAAACGGCGGTATTGTTGTGCATGATGGACAATTGGCCATTCGACATGTCAGACAGTTGCGCTTGCACTGTATAGGTCTGGTTGGCAACTGTTGCTCCGTTTGTTTTCGGTTCGATTACAGAAATAACGGGCGGAACACAACGGTTGAAAATAACACTAGTCGACTCATTGTCTCGACCACATGAGGTTGAAGCCGAAATCGAAATAGTATTGTTTCCTTCAGCCAATACCAGCGTGGCCTCAAATCGATCCGTTACAGGGTCAAAGGAGAAGTTACTGCTATTGATTCCATTTACAGAAAAGGTGATCTGATCTCGACTATCAACGTTTTGCAAGTTTGCACTTACGAAATAAGTCCCTTGTTGTCCGGTAATGGTTTCCCCACTCCTTGCGGGTGTAAGTAAGGTAACATTGGGCTGTGGACAGTTCTGATTGAAATTATTGATGTTATTAACGTTATTACTAGAAGATGTATTCCCCCTTCTAAATCGAAAGATCCAATAAAGCGAGGTGTAGTGGTATAAATCGTTTTTAGCTCTAACGGTGGTGTTATTTAGGCCATCAAAATCATCCCTTAGCGTAAAGGTCGTTTTGTGTTCAAACCCGATTGTTGAGCGTTTCCCTACCCTAAATCCAATACCAAAACCAAGGCTAGGCATAAAATTGACATTCCACTTCGAAATATCTGCACTTGTCCCTTCCAAGTTGGTTTCATACACCTCATCGTGGAGGCCATCAAAGTAGGAAATTCCTCCGACTTGATCAGGATTGTAATTGTAAATGGCAGAATTACCCGTTGAATCGTCTTGATACAAATTGCCATAACTCTGACTCCAAGTAAATCCAACTCCACCAAAAATGTAGGGATCGATACCGCTGTATTCTGTTAATCTATTTGCATGTAAAACCAATTCAAGGCTCAGCTCATGCACTTGTGTTTGAAAATTGTGAACGCCAAAACCCAACGAATCCATATAGGGATTAAGAATGCTGCCGTTATAGGAGGAAGAGTCCGTCACCTTCAAATCCTGCCCGTTCCAGTTTCCACCGAGGTACCTCCCGCGAATGTCAAAGGAAAACATGTTTCCAGGTCCATAGCCGTAGGTACGGCCTAAGGTGAACCCATAACCTAATTGAGTACTGTTCTTAACATCGGTGGTATTCCAAGCACCACCAAAGTTAAACCCACCAAACCATTTTGTGCTTGTTTCATAATCCACCTTTTGTGCAAAAGCAAGGTTGAAGATTGTGATGAAACCAATAACTAACCAAGTACATTTTCTCATTCGTATAGTTTTTACAGAAAGCCGCCAAAAATAGCTACAATCATGCCAAAAATTACGTTTTTTCCTCGGTTTATGAAAATCCAGGTGCATTTTAATTCGATCTGCCTTATTTTTGCCCACATGGGGGTACGTTTATTTGGTTGCAAATTTCAAGGGCTGGTTGTACTTGTTGTTCTTGGAAACGTTTTGTTTAATTTGAGCCTGTATGCTCAACCTGTTTATAACGAATGCAATAATGCCATTGAATTATGTTCTGGTCAAAGTTTCAATGTGAACAATCTTGGTGCAAACAAAACCTTTTGTCCCGGATGTGAAGATGATTTTTCTTTTTGTTTCTCCCCAAGTAATTCCATTTGGCTCAAATTTACGACCAATTCAACAGGTGGAGCAGTCAATGTGAACTTTTCCAATTTAGTTTTTGAAAACAACCCCGGACAAGGGAACGCACTGCAAGCAACCCTATTGCTAGCGACTGTTCCATGTAATTCGGCGTCTTACTCAGCTATCGGTAATTGTGAAGCTGGGGCAAACGGACCATTTTCCTTAACCGGTATTGGACTTTTACCGAATACCTTGTATTATGTGGTTATTTCGGGAAGCATGACCGGTGCAGGAGTAACGCTTCCCGCGGTATGTACGTTTGATGTATCTATTTCCGGAGCTGCTGTAGATCGACCAATACCTCAGTTGACCGCCAACCCAAACACCAATAATATTTGTAAGGGAGACCCTATTTATATCGATGCGAATCTCTTGGATTGTCCAAACCCAAGCCTTTTTTCCTGGTATATCAACGACACCCTCGTTGCACAAACAAGTGACACCCTTTTTTCAACCTCAGGTCTTTCTGACGGGGACGTACTTTCGGTAAAAACCAGTTGCTATGCGTTGTGTCCCCTGACGGTTACTTCAGGTTCGTTCATCGTTTCTGTGTACGATTTCCCTCTTGATGCAGGTCCTGATTTTACCATCATCGAGGGTGGTTCCGTTCAGTTAACGGGTAATACAAGTGCATTGATTTATAGCTGGACGCCAACATTCAATGTCAGCGATACATTATCTTTAACCCCCTTTGTTCATCCGGCTATCACGACAACTTATACATTGACGGCTTCTCAAAACGACTGTACTAAGCAAGATCAGGTCACCGTTCAGGTCTTACAGGAATTGTTGATCCCGTCCACTTTTTCACCCAATAATGACGGCATCAATGATAAATGGATTATTGAAGGGGCAGAATTGTATCCGAATTGCTTTGTCGAAGTTTTTTCACGCTGGGGACAAAAAGTGTTTCAAGCCACAGGTTATTCCAAATCCAAAGCGTGGGATGGGAGCACCAATTCGGGGGCAGCCCCGGAGGGCGTTTATTACTATGTTGTGCAATTACGTGACGAAGAAAAGCGCCAATTTCAGGGCAACGTCCACCTAATTCGTTGATTGCAGAATACACGTTAAAAGCACGTGGAAAGCGAATTTTAACGTACTTTTGTGCGTTCAATTACAGGTTATCAAGTTACCATGAAAAATATTCGAAATTTCTGCATCATTGCCCACATTGACCACGGTAAAAGCACCTTGGCGGATCGCTTGCTTCAAATGACGGGCACTATTTCGGACCGGGAAATGCAGAATCAGGCATTGGATGACATGGACTTGGAACGTGAACGAGGAATTACGATTAAGAGTCATGCCATTCAGATGAATTACACCTTTAATAGTGAGACCTATGTACTAAACCTGATTGATACTCCCGGCCACGTCGATTTTTCTTATGAAGTATCGCGTTCGATTGCAGCTTGCGAGGGAGCTTTATTGATTGTAGATGCTTCTCAAGGGATAGAGGCACAAACGATATCCAATCTGTATTTAGCGTTGGAACATGACCTTGAAATCATTCCGATCCTCAATAAAATGGATTTACCTGGTGCAATGCCCGAGGAGGTTTCGGACCAGGTGGTAGATTTATTGGGTTGTTCGCTTGAAGATATCATTCAGGCATCGGGTAAAACTGGCTTGGGAGTTGAGCAAATATTGGAAGCAGTGGTGAACCGTATTCCGCCGCCTAAGGGAGATGAACAAGCGCCTTTGCAGGCCATGATTTTTGATTCAGTGTTCAATCCATTCCGTGGAATAATTGCTTATTATCGGGTTAAAAATGGGGTGATTCACAAAGGACAAAAAGTTAAGTTCTTCAATACTGGCAAAGATTACTTTGCCGATGAAGTTGGCATTCTTAAAATGGACTTGAGCCCAAAAAAGGAGGTGCGCGCTGGCGATGTGGGTTACATTATCTCAGGAATCAAACAAGCCAATGAGGTGAAAGTGGGAGACACCATTACCTCCAGTGCTGAGCCTTGTGACACAGCAATAAAAGGGTTTGAAGATGTCAAGCCAATGGTATTTGCAGGTATTTACCCGGTGGAAACAGATGATTACGAAGAATTACGCTATTCGATGGAAAAACTGCAGCTAAACGACTCATCGCTGGTTTTCGAGCCGGAGTCTTCTGCAGCACTGGGTTTTGGGTTTCGGTGTGGATTCTTGGGGATGCTTCACATGGAAATCATTCAGGAACGCCTAGAGCGGGAATTCAAAATGACGGTCATCACGACGGTACCAAACGTTTCGTATTTATGTTATTTACGGAAGGATCCTGATCAATCGATGGTGGTGAATAACCCGTCTGAATTACCGGATCCAGCTGGAATTGACCGCATCGAGGAACCGTACATCAAGGCGCAGGTGATTACCAAATCTGAATACATCGGTTCAATAATGACCTTGTGTATCGAGAAACGTGGTGAACTTCAAAACCAAGTGTACCTTACCCAGGACCGTGTGGAGTTAAGTTTTGAAATGCCGTTGGCAGAGATTGTTTTTGATTTTTATGACCGGTTGAAATCCGTTTCCCGTGGGTATGCTTCTTTCGATTACCATCCCATCGGTTACAAACAATCGGATTTAATTAAAATGGATTTACTGCTCAACGGGGAGCAATTGGATGCGCTTTCGGCCTTAGTTCACCGCAGCAATGCTTACGACTTAGGTAAGAAGATTTGTGTTAAGCTTAAGGAACTCATTCCGCGTCAACAGTTTGAAATTCCGATCCAGGCAGCGATTGGTGCAAAGGTGATTGCCCGAGAAACGATTAAAGCACTCAGAAAGGACGTTACAGCAAAATGTTATGGAGGCGACATCACTCGAAAGCGTAAATTGCTGGAAAAACAAAAAGAGGGAAAGAAACGCATGCGTCAAGTGGGACGCGTAGAAGTACCTCAAGAAGCCTTTATGGCCGTATTGAAATTGAACGACTAGGAAAAATCAGAATTCCTCCTCGTCGTTGTCAGGATCCGGCTGATCGTACTCATCCTCTTCTTCGTCATCGTTGGAATCGAGGTCGTCTTCTTTCATGTCCACTTTATCGAGGTCGTCTTCGAAATCGTCGTCCTCTTCAACTTTGGCAGGTTTGGGCGTTACCTTGTTGATTTTAACCAGGTAAATTACCTCCTCCGTTTCCCATATAAGTGCATCCAACACTTGACCCGTTGGAGTTTTGATGGTGGTCAAATGGTTGATATACCCATCTGGATAATCCCTTAGGATTTGCTTTTTTTGTTCTATCGTCAGTTTGTCGTAACTGATAATGGATCTGCGCTTTGACATGACAACAAAATAATTTTAGGCGAATTGTTTTACGAACTCAAATTTCGCGGTAAAATTAAATCAAAACACAACTTCAACGTTTTTTTTTGGGTTGAAAATGATAATAATTTCAACACTTTGTTTTTGATAAAAGCATTGTGGTTAGGGGTGAACCGAAACGATTAAGGTAATTTACTTTTCAACTCGTTTTTAAGTCCTTTCCATTCAACAAGTTGGAGTTTAACCACGCCCACAGGAATTTTTGCACGCACTAATACAGGAATTTTATTTTCGTCTTTGGTGATGTAAAACACCAAGTCGCTTTCCGATTTAAAATACCTTCCGGTTTGTACAACCGGGACAAACTTGTGGCAACTGAATTTTCCTTTTCTGATTCGAATGATTTCATCGCCGATGTATTTAATCTTGAGGTTATAAATTTCATCGTCCATGAAGCATTTAAAAGAAAAGGTTTTTCCTTTCGCTATGCCTTTGAAAGTGAGTGTACGTGCATAGTAAAACGATGAAACCATGTCTTGAATGGCCATGGGAATGGCAAACTCCTTTCCCTTTCCGTTATTTACCTTCAGTTTATCGTGCTTGAATGTATAGTCTTGGTTGACTGTATAACCTCCCTCATTAACACGTCGGACAAAATACCAAGGGAAAATACCTTTTTTATCGATGTAAGATTCGTAGCGGTCATAGACTTTAAAGACGCTGTTGAAACCTCCCAATGTTTTTCCAATGCCCACCGCTTGAATGGTCTCCCGGTTTGCACCTTTTTTGGTACTTGTTTTCAGTTCCATGGTAGCTTCACCTGCATCAACCAAACCGTAAGTAACACGGTAACGGAGTTTTTCATTGACCTGAAATGCTTTGTTGGAAACGGTAGGGTAAGTTGTGGTTTTGTTAGATGAACTGAATAATAGGAAGAGGATTGCAGGAGCGGTGAGCGAAATTAAAGCCTTCATAACTGAAATTTTCCAAGCGTTTTCAAACGGTATGCCAAAAAGCATAATGACTAAAACGCACAGGAAGTTGCTTTATTTTTCTTGCTCTTACATAGAGCAGGGCTTTAGGCCTCGCCCATGAGAATAAGCGTTTCTTTTGCCGCAAGCTGTTCGGCGTTTTTCTTTGAAGAAGATTCAGCTTTTCCGTATGGTGTTCCACTTATTTGAACAACGATGGTATAATGCAGTTGCCCACCCTTGCCAGGTTTTTCACTAGATGCAAAATGAAGTTTAAGTTTTCTTTTTTGGCACCACATGTATAACTTGGATTTAAAATCGATGTCCTCCTCTAAAACCCGGTTTAAATCGATGTGCTTTGTCAGTACATAGTTGCGAATTGATTTCCGTGCTGCGTCAAATCCGCCATCCAAGTAAATTGCACCAATAAGTGCTTCGAACGCATTTCCCTCGAGCGTTGAAAGGTTGATTGAACGTCCTTTTTGGTACTTCAATACCTCCTTCAATTGCATAGCCTCACCTATTTCAGATAACGTTTTTCGGTTCACAACCCTCGATTTCAATCTAGTGAGATGGCCTTCATCCGCCTCGGGGAAACGTTCGAAAAAATATTCGGCAATGACCGCATCAAGGATGGCATCTCCCAAAAATTCCAATCGTTCATTGGAATCTGTATCTGAATTAGGTGTAAGGGATTTGTGTTTTATCGCCAGAAAAAAATGGGTTAAGTTTAATGGCCTATACCCAAAACGTTTCAATATAAATAAGCTCAGTTGAAGCTCCTCGTCGCTTTTTTTCTTACGGAAGAAAGAAAGGTTAATTTTCAATTATCCTTCGAATTTTTTGACGATTACGGATGTGTTGTGTCCACCAAAACCAAAGGTGTTTGATAGCGCATAATTCACCACTCGCTTTTGGGCTTTGTTGAATGTGAAATTCAGTTTATTATCTAGCTCCGGATCGTCGGTAAAGTGATTAATGGTTGGAGGAACGAGGTCATTCTTAACCGCAAGTACACATGCTATTGCTTCAACAGCCCCCGCTGCGCCTAGCAGGTGACCTGTCATCGATTTCGTAGAGCTGATATTCAAGTTGTAGGCATGTTCACCAAAAACTTGTTGTATGGCTTTAACCTCTGCGATGTCGCCTAACGGCGTCGAGGTTCCATGCACATTTACGTAATCGATTTTGTCGGGGGAAATGTTTGCATCGCTAAGGGCGGAAAGCATGGTGTTTCTTGCTCCAAGGCCTTCAGGATGTGGAGCAGTCATGTGGTAGGCATCGGCTGACATTCCACCACCAAGCACTTCTGCGTAGATTTTAGCGCCACGACGTACAGCGTGTTCGTACTCCTCCAGAATGAGTGCTGCTCCTCCTTCTCCGAGCACGAATCCATCTCTGTCCACATCGAAAGGGCGGGATGCCGTTTCGGGTGAATCGTTTCTTGTGGAAAGTGCTTTGAGCGCGTTAAAACCTCCCATACCCATTTCATTCACACAGGCCTCAGAGCCTCCGGTAACAAGCACATCTGCCTTACCAAGCCGGATTAGGTTAAATGAGTCAATGATGGCATGTGAGGAAGACGCACAAGCTGAAACGGTGGCATAATTGGGTCCGCGAAAACCGTATTTGATGGAAATGTGTCCTGCTGCGATGTCCGAAATCATTTTGGGAATGAAGAACGGATTGAAGCGGGGGGTGCCATCTCCAGCGAAAAAGTTTTTCGATTCGTCTTGGAACGTTTTCAGTCCTCCAATACCTGAACCCCAAATGACCCCTACCCTGTCAACGTCGTGATCCGAATCCAATAAATTGGAATCAGCAACTGCCTCAGAAGCTGCCACCATGGCGAATTGTGCAAATTGGTCGAGTTTCCTCGCTTCTTTCCGATCCATGAAGTTTTCAATGTTGAAATCCTTCACTTCACAGGCGAACTGGGTTTTGAAAAGGGCTGCATCAAATTGTTTGATGGGTGCAGCGCCACTTTTACCTTTGATTAAGGCATCCCAATATTCATTAAGGGTATTGCCTATTGGGGTAAGTGCACCAAGTCCGGTGATTACAACTCTTTTCAGTTCCATTTTTGGGGTATTAGGCCCTACCTATTTAGCAGCGTGTTCTTGGATGTATGCGATTGCATCACCAACCGTTTGGATGGTTTCCGCTTGATCGTCTGGAATCGCAATGTTGAATTCGTTTTCAAATTCCATGATCAATTCCACTGTATCCAATGAATCTGCACCTAAATCGTTTGTAAAGGAAGCTTCGTGTGTTACCTCGCTTTCATTTACACCTAATTTATTAACAATAATGTCAATTACTTTCGATTCCACGCTTGGGTTACCTTCAGACATAATTTCTCTTTTTTGGTTATTTAGTGTGCAAAGAAAAAAACTATGCGGTAAAAAACAAAATTATTCGGAATAATAATCAAAATGCGTTCTCACAACCGCCTTCATATTTTCGTTTAATTCTCATTCGGGTGGTCATATGGGCTAGTAACAAAGTTCGTTACTAAACACCCGATATCCGTTTGTTCCTGCTAATTTTGCAGGGTGAAAAAAAAGCGTCTTGCCATCTTTATTTCAGGAAAGGGTTCGAATGCCGAGCAGATTTGCGCGTATTTTAATACTCATTCTGCTATTGAAGTGGCTCTTATTGTTTCCTCCAAGGGAGACTCGCCCGGTTTACAACGATTGATTGCCGCTGGATATGAGGGTTTCGTAATGAGTAAATCGGAGTCAAATCAAGCAAGCTTCTTAACCAACTTGTGTGTCTCCCATCTTATTGACTTTGTTATTCTTGCTGGTTATTTGCGTTTGATTCCGAGTGATTTCGTTCGAAATTATGAAAACCGCATCATTAATGTTCATCCGTCGTTGCTTCCGAAATACGGAGGAAAAGGCATGTACGGCAGGCACGTCCATGAGGCCGTACGCCAGGCGGGTGAATTACAAACCGGTATTAGCATTCATTTTGTAGATGTGGAATTTGACACGGGTCGGCTTATTGCCCAGTTCTTTTGTGGTATATCCCCCTTGGACTCACTTGAACAAATAGAAGAAAAGGTTCGAAACCTGGAACATTTTTATTTTCCTCGGGTCATTGAGTTTACCGTGTTAAATAGCCTGTTGTGAGTTTCAACATCTGGGATAACTATCAAATTCACTTACATTTGTGAAACAACCTTATTCTTAATGTAGTTATGAAATATTCCTTTCTTTTTGCTTTTTTATTCGCCACCTCGTTTTCTTTTTCCCAATTTTTGGATGACGGTGGTTACTTTTTAACCGACGGCGGCATGTATCAGGTGCGCATAACCGTTTGCGAGGGAGGCTTGAACATCTGTTACTTTCAGTTCATGCATGACGAAAACACGATAGCGTTGACTGAAACAGGTGAATGGATGCAAGTCAATCCGAATGGTGTTGACCCCGACTACGAGGGTCCGATGGGTTGGTACCAGATGAGCACGCCGGAAGGAGAATATTTTGAATTGGAGATGATGGAACCAGGAGCCTATAAGCTGATCTACGGAGAAAATTCCATTGAGTTGTTCGATGTTGGAGGCCCAGAATCGGAGGGATAAGTGACTCCTTCTCGTTTCAACTTTAAATATTCTTTGACCCATTGGGCAAGATAAAGTCAAGGTGATTTTGTGGGGTAAGCCATCCTTGTAACTTCGGAAATTAATGAAATTCCGTTATTAGGATTCAGTTTTAAGTTCGGTTTTCTGGTCGAAAAGGGCCTGATGGCGCTCGTTTTAATCGGCGTAAATGCAAAATAGCGGCGTAAACTTCAGCTGTTCCTCCCCCCTGATTGTTTCCCGCCAACTGCTCATCTCGATTTAAAACAAGAAAAACTCAGTTCGAAAGCACAAATTGCCGTTTCCTACAAGCCGGATTTATGTTAAAAAAAATGGCTGGAGGCATTCTTTTTCTTAAACTTGCGTTTATACAAAATCATTTACGCATGCACAAGTTGTTTTCCACCTTCGCACTGTTTTCATTGCTTCTCTTGTTCGTTTCCTCCTGCGGTAAATACGAAGAGGGACCAAACTTTACGCTACTCACCAAAAAAGCGCGCATGGTTGGTACATGGGAATTAACCTCAAGCACATCGAATGGAACCACGGTTGATTTAACCCAATTTTCAGCTAAGTACATATTAAGCAAAGATGGATCTTACGCTTTTTCATCCACCTTAATTGTTTTCGGGATACCTGTCCCTCTTTCCGAAATGGGCAATTGGGAGTTCAGCGAAGACAAATTACAGCTCTTATTGACTCCGGATAATTCAACCACTGTCAATGCCGTAACCATACTCAAGTTGACAAATAAAGAACTGAAAACCACTTATGTGGACAACGGTAATACGATGGTTAATACGTATATCAAGAATTGACACTCACCTTTAGGTGAATTTGCACACCACCGTGCTGTCGATGAGAAAATCGGCTATTTTACGCTGAAAAGGACGGTTTTTTTAGAAATCCCGCATTTTGCTTGATAATAGATTTGAGCGCAGTGAAGTACTGCATTTATCTGGCGGTCTGCAACGTCCCACCAGCCGCTTGGAAAATACCGATTTGAATTGGAATCTGTGTTAAACCTATTTTTCAACGCAGTAGCTGACTGTTGTCAGCATTGAAAAGGTTATTTTTACATCATGTCATTTGAAGGATACCAGACGCTCAAATCGTTGCACCTTATTTTCATGGTCAGTTGGTTTGCCGGCTTGTTCTATATTGTGCGCTTATTCATTTACCACCTAGAGGCGAACGAACGAGACGAGGCATCCGCCAAGGTGTTGAAGGACCAGTTTGAACTCATGGAATACCGCTTATGGTGGATCATTACCACGCCGGCGATGGTTTTAACCGTGGTGTTCGGTACCTGGATGCTAGTGGTAAACCCCGCTCTACTAAAATTGCCTTGGATGCACATCAAACTAGCCTTTGTGGTCTTGTTGCTCGTTTATCATTTCGTCTGTCAACGCACCATGCATCGCTTCAAGGCAGGAACTTTTTCCTGGACTTCGAATGGATTGCGGATGTGGAACGAAGTGGCGACCTTGGTTTTGGTGGCGGTGGTATTTCTAGTAGAAATGCAAGGCACCTTGAATTGGTTGAAAGGTACCGTTGGATTTTTCGCGGTTGCCATAGGATTGATGATGGGCATTCAACTTTACAAACGTTTACGGAGAAAAGCATGATGAACTCGGCATTGGAAATGTCGCTGTCCGCAAAATTGATGCTCGCCGCCTGGTTGTTAGCCATTCTTACCACAATACTTCTTTTCAAACGCAAGAGTCCTTGGTGGCCATTAGCACTATTCGTTTCCGGGTTTTGCCTCGCTTCTGCTTTTGCATTGTTCCATCCCTTTTTACATGCATGGGACGAACAATTTCATGCATTGGTGGCTAAAAATGCATTGAGCGACCCTTTCCGCCCGAAATTGTATCCTGAAAATCCGCTTGGCAAGGTGTCAGAACATTGGACTAGCGCTAACACTTGGCTGCATAAACAACCGCTTTTCACTTGGATGATGGCCTTCAGCATGAAGTGCTTTGGTGCGAACTTGTACGCACTTCGCCTGCCCTCCATTCTCCTTTTTTCGCTGATGCCATTGGCCTTGTACCGCATGGTAAAAATTAATTATAACCGTCTTGGTGGTTTTATGAGCGCATTGCTATTGCTGCATTCGGCCTATATGCTTGGACTTGTTTCAGGAAAAATAGGCACCGACCATAACGATATCGTATTTTCTGCTTTTGTACTGTTTTCCTTTTGGTCTCTGGCGGAATGGCATGATTCAGAAAAGACAAGGTGGCTCTATTTCATTGGTCTCTTCGTAGCTGGAGCGGTGCTCACCAAATGGTTGGTTGGGTTGCTTGTGTTTTTCGGTTGGGGGTGCCTTTTGCTTTACAAGTTACTATTCGATAAAACACTTCCTAAAAAACATGGTGCATCGCTTCGGGCCTTCCTTAAGGCGTTGGCGGTTGCCATCGTCCTAGTTGTCCCGTGGCAAGTGTACACCTTTTGGAGGTTTCCCGCATTGGCCCACATCGAAATGCGTTACAATTCCCAACATGTTTGGGAATCATTGGAAAACCATATTGGAAATGCGTGGTTTCACTTTGACCAGGTAGAAAAACTCTATTTCCATTCAGTGGATTTCTGGGTAATCTTCGGAATTTGTTTCCTTCTTTTTTTGAGATCCATTGGATCGAGTACCTATAAGTGGATGGCCTTGCTTTCCATTGCGGTGGTGTATGTGTTTTTCACCTTGGTGCAGACAAAAATGCCTTCGTTTACAGTACCTGTAATGCCTCTTGTGCTTTCCGTGATGGGCATCGGAATGGCGGAGTTGATTTCTTTCATGCAGAAAAGCTACATACGTTGGGCGATGATGGTTATTCTGCCTTTATTGTTCATCAACCTCACTCTGAAGCCTCAAAAAACGCTGGGCGAATATGGTTTTAAATCAAACGGGGCTGAAGGGACAATGTATGCGCGCCTGAATGAACAAGCAAAACGGATGAAAGCAGCTACTGGAACAAAAAAAAGAGTCGTTTTTGGTATGGAATGGGAAGATTTTAACCACATTTCCTGGATGTATTTTACGAATGATTTGGCGTATCCTGTTTTTCCATCAATGCACGAAGTTGGTAATTGGCAAAAAAACGGATGGAAAGTGGCTATTCTAGCGAAAAAAAAGGAGCTTCCACTGTGGTTGAAAAATGACCCGAAGATTGAAATAATCAAGTGGAATTGATGCCTCCGGTTGTTCTCATTTCTTAAAATTGTCCTCCTGCCGACGGTGCATTCCTATTATTAGTGACCTTACATATTTTTAGTAATTTTATGCACATGGAATGGATCCTGCTTTCGATGTTCGTTTTGGGTTACTTGTTTATCAGCATCGAACATGTCACCAAAGTGGATAAACTCATCCCGGCCCTGCTCATGATGGCCTTGTCGTGGATGGTCGTAGCCATCAACATGGATGGAATTACACTTTGGTTCAACAGCGAATTACATTCTTTAGAATCAATCACCACCAAAACCCCTGAACTCAAACAACACCTGTTGAGTGAAACGCTGCTCCATCATTTTGGCAAAACCGCAGAGATCTTAATTTTCTTGATGGGCGCGATGACGATTGTTGAAATGATCGACCATTTTGATGGATTTTCGAATATTAAAAAATGGATCAAAACCACGAATAAACGGCGCCTGTTGTGGATCGTTTGCGGCTTAGGTTTTTTGCTTTCGGCAGTCATTGACAACCTAACGGCGACCATTGTACTTATTACCCTTTTACGAAAAATGGTTCCAGACAACCAGCTTCGAATGTGGTATGCAGGGATGGTGGTGATTGCGGCCAATGCAGGCGGTGCATGGACGCCCATTGGAGATGTCACCACAACCATGCTTTGGATGGAGGGAAAAGTTTCGACTGTGCAATTAATGACTTATTTGGCAATACCCTCTTTGCTTTGTGTCTTAGTTCCTTTGCTCGTCGCACGTTTTCTGCCCATTTTTAGGGGTGAATTTGAACAGTTTAACGACGAAAATTCAACGGAAAAACCCTATTCCACTTTTATGCTGGTTCTGGGTCTTTTGTTAATCTTGGGCGTTCCGGTGTTTAAATCGCTCACACACCTGCCCCCGTACATGGGCATGATGCTCGCCCTTTCCATATTTGCCCTTGTAGCGGAAATCGTTAGCAAAGGACTCATACAACTTACCTTTGGTGGCGAGGCAGAAGAGCAAGGCCATCACGGACCAACCCTTCGTGCCCTTTCAAACATTGAAATTCCCTCTATTTTGTTCTTTTTGGGAATTTTAATGACCGTTGCAGCAATGGAATCGCTTGGTATGATTTTTCAATTCGGTCAAGGTGTTCAACAAGTTATGCCGCAAGAGTTATTTGTAACCCTGCTTGGATTAGGTTCTGCCGTGGTGGACAATGTTCCGCTGGTGGCCGCAAGCATGGGTATGTATGATTTACCACTCGATGCTCCGGTGTGGCATTATATTGCCTTTTCTGCTGGTACGGGAGGCAGCGTTCTTGTGATTGGGTCTGCCGCAGGTGTTGTTGCCATGGGCATGGAGAAAATGTCTTTCTCGTGGTACTTAAAGAACATTTCGGGCTTAGCATTGTTAGGATTTGCGAGTGGTATGGCATACCTAATTTTGTTTTTTTAAATGCAAATGGCATTTTAGAAATACAAGATTATCGTGTATATTGTGTACCATGGTAACTATTTTAACGTAATTTTGTCACTAAAATTTAAGACAATGAAAAACACAACATTTTTTGCAGCGGCAGGCTTAGCACTTGCCTTATTTTCGTGTGGTGGTGCAGAGGGCAACACAGAAAAAACAACATTTAAACTTGACACCGAAGCATCTTCTCTTAGCTGGAAAGGAAGCAAAAGTGCGACTTATGCGCACACTGGAATGGTTGGCATTAAAGAAGGTTCCATCGAGATGGAAGGTGATAAATTGGTTGGCGGAACCTTTGTGATTGACATGAACGATATTACGGTATCAGACAAAGATTTACCAGCAGATAAAAAAGAAATGTTGGCGGGTCATTTAAAAGACACTTCTTTCTTTTTCGCTGCTAAACACCCAAACATTACTGTTAAAGTGAATGGATACGAAAACGGTAAGTTGGATGCAGTTGTAAATATCCTTGGACAAGACATGAAGCAGTCTATACCGGTAACCATGAAAGTTACTGAAAAGGATGCTACCATTTCTGGCAAATTCACCATGGACGTTGCGACCTTGAAATTGGCTGGCATGGAGCCGGATCCAAAATCAGGTGAAAAAATCCAATCGAAGATTGAATTTGAATTAGACCTGAAATTGAAAAAGTAAGTTTCTACCTTATTCATATGATTAAAAGGGGCTCTAAGGGCCCCTTTTTTAGTTGGTTACTATTTTTCATTTTTGAGGTTTTCTTTTTCATGGGGAGAGTACCCACCTTTTTGCTTGACCAAATGTTGAATTACCTTCTTTTCACCTTGTGGCTGCTTCCCGGTGTCTTGATGCAAAAGAATCACCTCCGAAGGAAGCAACGAAGCTAAAAAATCCCTGTTTGCACAGGCAAGAAGGCTCGATGGAAGCCGTTCGGAGAAAAAAAGCTTATGGTCCGTGGCAGCGAAAAGAGTGCAAGCCAAAGGCTTACAAACGACAAGCGCTTTTCGGCCACGTTTGGCCATTCGCTTGTTTTCTTTTCCTCACTTCGCCCATCGAGCCGAGGTATACTGGAATTATTTTCTTTTTCAAGAAATAGATTCTGAAGTATGATCTAAAAATGCGCCTTGTATCATTGGCTTGGGACCCATGTGCTGAAATGGTAAAATAAATTTGAAACTGTTTGACGTTCCCGGTTTTTAGGGAACGGAGTTTTTCAAATGTTTGACATAAAGCTACAATGGGTAAGCGAATGATGCACAGCGCGGGCTTTTTGGTCCTACTTTTTTAGCTCGTGAAAAAAGTAGGGAAATAAACCTATACCGAAATAGAAGTTCTATTCCCACCTTTTTGCTTGACCAAAAAGGTGGACCAAAAAGTCACGACTGTGTGTTTCGCTTGGTTGGCGGTTTGTATCATCTGCTATGCTATAAAATACTAGCCAACCATTTTGCATTTTTTGAACATAGGATCTTTCATTTTAGCTAAACTCTTTTTCCAGTTCAAAAGATGAAAAATCGCTGCACACAAGGTCGAAGGTATTCTGGTAGTAGGTTGTTTTTCATGGGGAGACTTTAAATCCTCTTCTTTTTCCAAAAATGGGTGCAGAGTTATAAGCTAAAAATGCGCCTTGTATCATTGGCTTGGGACCCATGAGCTGAAATGGAAAAACAAATTTGAAACTGTTTGACGTTCCCGGTTTTTAGGGAACGGAGTTTTTCAAATGTTTGACATAAAGCTACAATGGGTAAGCGAATGATGCACAGCGCGGGCTTTTTTGCTACTTTTTTAGCTCGTGAAAAAAGTAGGGAACAACTCTATTTTATTACCTTACTCAGCAAGCCCTTCAAGTAAGAAACTTCTTCTTTGAGCAACTCAATCTGCCGTTCATACAGGTTCTTCTCCCCCTCCGATAGTTGGTTGTTGTTAATGACAAACCCGTTTCCTACGTCGTTGTGCATAATGTTGAAGACCATGTTCTCATTGAAGGATATGACCTCTTCGGGCTTCATGCCAAACAAACCGGAAATCTTCTCCAACTTGGAATAACTGACTTCTGTCTCACCCAACTCCATGCGGCTATACGAACCCTGCGTAATGCCCAACTCCTGCGCCACATGCTCCTGCGTGAGGTTCTTCAACTCCCTGATTTTCTTTATTTTTTGTCCGATTTGCATGGGTTCCATAGGCTTTGCACACTACACAAATATAAAAAGTTCTGCCGTGCATACCGCTCTTTTGATGTAAAACTCAGAACATATTGTATGCAATGGGTGCATTTATTATGGTTTTACAACCATATATAGCTTGAAATTGTGGGATAGATTTGTTGTAACCATAAACTTTTAACAATTATGAAAAAGATTTTATTTGCAACAATCCTCCTTTTTTCCCTTTCTGCACGTGCGCAATTTTTTGAACAAGAGATGAATTATGTTAATGTTGGCTACGGTTTAGGTTTGGGCTACGGGCGAATTTTGAATGCTTACCAAGCATACGACGGCTATGACTTTGGAGGGTTTGGACCTGTATCCTTGAGCTATGAACGAGGTATTACCGATAACATTGGTATTGGTGCCGCGATTGGTTTCTCTACTTATGGTGCGACTTGGTCTCAATATCTTTACGATTACAAGTACCGCTGGACTACCTTGTCTATCATGGTGAGAGGTGCGTACCATTTTAACGTTCGAAACGATCAGTTTGATCCTTACATTGGAGCAGGTATAGGTTTTCTAAAGTATAGCTATAAATGGGAATCCAACGAGCCTGGCTTTAATGAGGATGCTTATAATGTTGACTTCGGAACTCCTTTGGGGTATCAAATTTTTGCGGGTGCCCGCTACATGTTCACCGATAACCTAGGCGCCTACCTTGAAGTGGGTTACGGACTAGCCGTTGCAAATGCTGGTTTGACACTGGCTATTGATTAATGCCTATTAAGAGCCATTATTCATATTGTTGATATGGATCTAAATATACCACTCATTTTAAAGAAGTCAGTTGAGGAATATGTTTCTCAATTTGGGACGTTAGAAATAAAAAAAGAGGACGATACCCCTTATTATTCTTGCGAAGTAAATCAAATTCCTACCATTATTTTTCCCATAGCGGTAATGGATTATAAAAAGTTGGGAATTGAGGAAATTGAGAAACACTTTAGAGATTTGAAGCATTCCAACCAAGTTACGCGCTTGGAGGTGCAAATCGATAAAGAAGGAAATGTTGAATTGATGAGACCGATTCAGTTGAATGATTACCGGAGATCGAGAGCTAATGATAAAAGTTAAAAAGTTCGAAATCCACAAAAAACTATTTAAATCCCGAACCATGCTTAAACGTTTTTTTTTAGTCCTCCCTTGTTTTTATTTTGCCTTTTCTTCCTTATCACAAATTTGGGTGCCGGCAACACCTTTTCCTGGTGCAACCAGTGGTGAAAACAGTTGTAGTGTTCAAGCCATTGTAAATTCTTTGTGTGAATTCAATAACGAACTATACATTGGAGGCAATTTTACCTCCATCGGTGGAATTGTTGCGCACGGTATAGCTAAATGGAATGGAAGCACCTGGAGTTCAGTTGGTGCTGGAAACTTCCTTCAAAACACATGCGTTAGCGATATAATTGTATACAATTCCGAAGTTTACTTTACTGCTGAAAAACTTTACAAATGGGATGGAACCACCATACAGGAGTTTACATACTTTGACCCGATCTATCAAGATACATTTCCTGTTTATGGAGAAGATTTACATGTACATAATGGTGAATTGTACATCTCGCGGGTAACTAGTGGCCTCTTGAAATACAATGGTTCATCGTTCACCTTATTACCATTGCCCGTGAATAGCAATACCATTGGCATTGTTTACTGCATCGACTTCCTAAATGATCAACTTTACATTGGGGCCAGTCAAGGCTTATTTAAATACCAAAATGGAAACTGGATTGATTGCAACGGCATCACAACTCAAGCTCCTGAAGTGTATGATATTGAACCTTTCAATAATGAACTTTACGTGCTTGGCTATTTCAACTCAATCGGAGGGTTATTTGTTAATAATTTTGCAAAATACAACGGTTCAACATGGACCAATATCATTTTGCCTGACGGGCATTATCCTCAAACTGCTTTTTGGGCGTATTCAAATTTAGGCACTCACCATTTGAAAGCAATGAATAACGAACTTTACCTAGCACATTCATTTTATGCTCCTCCTGTGTTCCCGCCTTCTACGCTTACCTTATCACCATTGATTAAATTTAATGGTATTCAATGGTCTCAAATTGCTCAAAATGGCAATGGAAATACGGCGGGCGGGTGCTCAATTTATTATAACAACGAACTTTACTGCGGTGGCAAATTCATTACTGGTTTTGAAGGTGTGGGGTTTATTAATCATTTGGCAAAGCTTCAGGGTACTTTGAATGTTGAAGAATCAAGTGAGAATTCTTTTGACATTTCTCCCAACCCTACTTCAGGCATGCTAACAATAAAGTTCGATAAAACAGCTTTAAATGATCATTACTTCATTTCAGATCAATACGGAAAAGTTTTACTTGAAGGCGAAATAGAACAATACGAACAAGTTATAGATATCTCCTCATTTACCAATGGAATCTATTTTTTATCGATGGAAGGATTTGAGGAAGTCCAAAGGGTGGTTAAAAATTGACTTATATGAAAAATACTCTTTTTCTATTACTATGCTTTTTAATTCTGAATGTTAATGCTCAAACATACCCGAATTCTTGGGCCAAAGGATTTGGAGGAACGACACAGGATATTGGAAACGCGATAACTTCAGATGATAGTGGGAATGTATATATTACGGGTTTGTTTACTGGTACTATTGATTTTGACCCTAGTAATAATACCCATTTCGCAACATCAACTTTAAATGATTTTTTTGTGCTTAAGTTAAATAAATTTGGTGATTTTCAATGGGTTAAGACATTTATCAGTACTGGCAATGAAACAGGTTGGGATATAACCTTGGATCAAACAGGAAATATTCTGGTGTGTGGCCATTTCAACGGGTCCGTTGACTTTGATCCCGGACCAGGAGTGTTTAATCTTATTTCCAACACGAATATTGGGAGCACAGTAGAAGATATTTTTATTTTGAAGTTAGACGTTAACGGGAATTATATATGGGCTAAAAAATTCGGAAATACCAGTTCTGATCAGGCACGAAGTATTGAAGTTGATATAAATAATAACATTCTATGTACTGGTTTTTTTGCCGGTAATGTATTTGGATTAACTTCTAATGGTTCAACTGATTGCTTCGTTTTAAAGTTAACTGCTTCTGGAAATCAGATTTGGGCAAGAAGGATAGGATCATCATTAGGTGACTCAGCAAATAGCCTATGTTTAGACATAAGTTCAAATATTTACATATCCGGGGGGTTTCAAGGTTCATGTGATTTTGATCCAGGAGTTGGGCAGTTTTTATTAAGTTCTAATGGAGGTATAGATGGTTTTGTTGAAAAACTTGACTTCAACGGAAATTTTGTTTGGGCAAAGAGTGTAGGTAGTATAAACTATGATATTCTAAACAGTGTTACATTAGATGAAAATTTAAGTGTTTATGTTGCGGGGGAGTTTAATGTAGCAAATGCAAATGGAGATATTGTTTTTTCTAAATTTGACAATTCTAGCAACCAAAAGTTTAATTATATCTTTTCATCTACAGCCTCAGAAACAGTTTGGCAAATCAAATCCAAAGGCAATTTTATTACCCTTTGTGGTCAAGCCGGAAGCATTTTAGATTTAAATCCATCATTCAATAATTCATTCAATATTAAAGGGTGGACAGGATTTTTATCAACCTATGATACATCCGGCACATTTCAATTTGTTGAAACATTTGCCTTGAATACGGGAGTTTCTCCGAGAGATTTCGTAATAGACAATGAAGGCAATCGAATTTCTACAGGTTACTTTCAAGGTGAATCAATTTTTGATACTCAATCCGGTTTGGTATCATTAAATGCGATTGGTAATTTGGATATTTTCACATATAGGCATCCAAAAAAGAGTGTTTTTGGCAGGGTCTTCAATGATTATTCTGGCAACTGCATACAAGATTTTGGGGAAGCCGGTATTTCAGGAGTCAGTCTCAATATTACACCCGGAGACTATGTAGTTCAAACAAATCAGAGTGGAATCTGGAGTTTAGATTCTTTGCCATCTGGAAATTATACTATTTGGATGGATTCAACATTTGGATCCGATTATACTATTTGCTCTTATTTTGAAAGTTTTTCAGTGAACTCCTTCAATGATATTATTCAAGTAAATCCTATTGGATTACAAAATAATTTTCCTTGTAGCGATCCAAATATTAGCATTTATGCTCCTTTTTTAAGGCCTTGTTTTAGTAACCAAAAAATATATATAGCTGCGAGTAATGACATATTGGCAACAGACATTTTGGATTCTTCAAACGTATTGGTTGAGCTTAATCCAAATTTTACTATCGATTCGGCATCTTTACCCTTCACTGCTTTAGGAAATAACACATATAATTTCGATATAGGGAGTTTATATCCTGGGCAAAACATCAATTTCAATATTTCTACAACCCTAAATTGCCAAGTCTCTAACGGCCAAACCCTCTGCATGGAAGCGACCCTGTTCCCCGCACAAACCTGCGCGCTCGATACGGTTCCGTCTACGCCGCCCACGAACCCTGGAGGGACAGGAACAACGCTCAACGGCTTTCCTCAGCCTTGTACCCTGCCTTGGGACCAAAGCAGTCTGAGCGTAGACGGCTGGTGCCAGAACGATACCATTTACTTTACGGTTACCAATACCGGAGATCCCGGTGGTGGCGACATGGAATGTTATGCACCGCTATGGGTGACGGTGGATGGCGTGGTAACGTACACCGATTCCATTCTCATTCCCGGTGGTCAAACCATTACCTACACCTTCCCCGGCGATGGCGCTACGTGGATACTCAACGCAAGCCAGCACCCACTGCATCCCGGAAATTCGCAGCCCAATGCACACGTGGAAGCGTGCGGCGATACGACAAACTGGACGCCCGGCTTGGTCAATGAATTGCCCTTAGACGATGCCGATCCGGTGGTGGATATTTACTGTGGTGTGGTGACAGGCAGTTACGACCCCAACGACAAAACAGGTTACCCGCTGGGGCAAACCGACCAACGCTACGTGCAACCCAACCAGCAACTGCAATATGTGGTGCGCTTCCAAAATACCGGAACCGATACCGCATTTACGGTGGTCATCCGCGACACGCTTGATACGGATTTGAACATTTTTACCGTCACCCCAGGTGTTTCCAGCCATGAGTATGAATTCCAGATGTATGGCCCGCGGGTGTTGGAATGGACCTTCAACAACATCAACCTCCCAGACAGTACCACTAACGAAGAGGGCAGCAACGGTTTTGTGACTTTCCATGTGGAGCAGGTACCAAACTTGGCTCCCGGAACGGAAATCACCAACGACGCCGACATCTACTTTGATTTCAATGCGCCAATTACCACCAACACCACCATGCACCGCATTTATGAGGGCTTTGTGAGTGTTGCCGCTTTGGAGGAAATGAGCAAAGAGGAAACGGACATCAAAGTATATCCCAACCCAAATGCAGGAACCTTTACTGTGGTGCTTAAAAAAACGATCACAGGAAATTACACCGTCTTTGACCAACAAGGCCGTGCAGTGCAAGTAGGAAAAATGGAGGAAAAGAAAAGCACTCTTAACCTCGATTTGCAAAATGGAGTGTATTTCCTCATGGTAGGCGATGACGTGGTGAAAGTGCAAGTGGTGCGGTAGCCCCTAATCGTATCACATTCGTATCATTGCGTATCAAATCGTATCATTCCGGTGATAAAAACCCTAAGTTGCGCTAAGCAGCACCTAAAAAAACAACCCGCCACCTCCTTCGTATAGTGTGAAACAAATGCCTTGGGTTGAACTGTTAATGGACCTGATCATGTTAAGACGAAGGGCCGGCACCTGATGTCACGCAACGAAGAAGGTGTGCGGGTTGCAATGCGTTGTTATTAGTAATGTACGGCGGCCGAACCAAAAGGTAATCGGCAATGAACCAAGTGCCCTATCCAATGAGCAAAAGGGGATACATGTTGAACAAACAGACAACAAACGCGTGTTGCCAATTCCTAAAGAGGCTTATTTTTACTTGGCGAAGCTTAAATTAACCTATCTTTAAGTGGTTCAGCAATCCCACAAGAAATGAAGCATATTCACAAGAAAAGTATGGAATACGCTTTCAGGTTGTTTGAATCAAACGACATCGAGCGCATCGAGGTGGGTACCACGAAAGGATTGCTGGATATTCACTGCT
>Ga0315902_10003400_pt1 | contig 23877 bp, 25 predicted proteins | sample LakEriMetagenome_9_FD_203523 | JGI IMG/M metagenome (GOLD analysis project Ga0315902, IMG submission 203523) | Freshwater fungal communities from buoy surface, Lake Erie, Ohio, United States - Buoy 12 MA117 | ecosystem: Environmental > Aquatic > Freshwater > Lake > Lake biofilm | place: USA... | reverse complement strand
GGACGCCACGCTGGCGCCGCCGTGGTGTCTGGCCAGCTGGCGCACGCTGGCGCCGGTGCAGCTCGAGGGCGGGTTGCAGCGCGTGCCGGGGCGCGTCATCGCGGCGCTGAACTACCCGCAGGCGACCGGCGTGCAGGCAGCGAACACCGCCGCACTGGCAATCGAGAACGCCTTCCATCAGTGCACCGTGCGGGGCGTCGTCTTCGGGACGCCATCCACCAATCGCGTGGGACGCACACCGCTGAACACCTGGCAGACCAACGTGCGGCTGCCCTTCCACTACGACGTGAGGATCTGACCGATGGCCGTGAAGAAGAACATCACCCTGGGCTACTACAAGGAGGGCGCGAACAAGGCGGCGCCCAACTTCACCAACACGGCGGGCAACCGCCTGCGCCTGCAGCGCCAGGTCAACTCGGACCTCGGCACGAACCTGCAGAGCGACCGCTCGAACGAGATCCGCAACGACGGGCAGGTCTCGGGCAGCGTGACGACCGGCGCTTCGGCCGGCGGCACGATCAACGGGCTCTACAGCCTCGACACCTACGACGACTACCTCGCGTCGATCCTGTACGCCGCCGACGTCAACGACGCGGGCACCGGGCGCGAGGACGGCTGGCGCCAAGGCGGGTTCACGCCGCTCGCCGACATCCTCGCGATCGCCGGCACAGTGACGTTCCAGTTCGCGGACGGCTCGTTCAACGGCACGTTCCTGCGCGCCCCGGCGGCCGGCGAGCGCATCTTCGTGCGCGGCTTCGGCAACAAGAACCTCGACACCGTCTGGGTGGTCGCCGCTGGCGCCACCACGTCGAAGATCATCGTCGAGAACGACACGGGCATGGCGACGGTCGCCGACTACGCGGGAGTCGCGGCCAACGTCGCGGCGACCGCTGTCACGATCACGCCGGTGAAGGGCTACACGCGCGCCGGCACGTTCCAGCGCCCGTTCGGCCTGGTGCCGATGTACTCGGACACCGAGGCGGCCGGCACCTCGGGCACGACCGGCCTGAACGCCGTCGACTGGGCGCTGATCCGCAAGAGCATCCCGACCGGCATCCAGATCGCCGTCGCGCCGGGCACCGCCGGCATGACGATCAGCATCCCCTTCCTGTCGTCGGACGAGGTCATCATCGAGGACGCCACGTCGGCCTCGAACCAGAGCGCGTTCCAGATCACCAACTGGGACGAGCTCGAGCCGCTGAACAACAACCCGCTGACCAACGCGATCCAGAGCGTGCTGATGGTGCGCCTGCGCAAGGTCGGTGCGGCCGTCACCACGGCGACGCGCGTCGACCCGCAGTCGTTCAACATCAACGTGACGAACGGCTCGACCGAGGTCACGGCGACGCGAAACCTGGGCGCGATCGAGGTCATCGGGCCGTCGGTCGGCGCGACGATCGCGCTGTCGCTGCTCTACGTCGACCCGACGTTCCAGAAGGCGATGATCGCCGAGGACCGCTACGAGGTGGAGATCGCCATCGGCGACTCGGACGGCAAGGCGCAGCTGTGGCGCTTCCCGCGCAACAAGATCACGAGCCAGCGCCCGAACCCGGGCCTGAACCAGCCGGTGCTGCAGTCGCTGACGTGCGACAGCGAGCCGGGTGGCGCGGGCTTCATCGGCACCGGGCGCACGATCGAGATCCTGAGCAACTACCTGCGCGCCGTCTGAGCGCGCGGGTTCGCTGGTGGTGCGCGGCGCTGGGTAGCACGAGGGAATGACCGATTCCCCCGAGACCGTTCCCGCTCCCCAGGCCGCGCCCGCCCCCGCGCTGCGCCCCTTCGCCTCGCTGAAGGTCGACCCGCAGAAGGTCGCCGACGGCGTCTGGATCCGGCACCCGGAGGCCGACGACCATCTGCGCGTCCGCCGCCTGTGGTGCGCCCAGCACCTGCGCGCGATCGAGCAGGCCGCCATCGACTACGAGGCGAAGAACGGCCAAGGCACCGCGCAGACCGCCGAGGGCAACAAGCACTGCGAGGCGGTCGGTCTGGCCACTGGCGTCATCACGAACTGGCGCCTCGCCAAGGACCCGACGCGGCCCTACGACGCCGCGGCGATGGCAGCGCTGCTGGTCGAGCCCGGCTTCGACGACCTGAAGGCATGGGTGATGCTTGAGGCCAGCAAGCGCGGCAACTTCCGGCCGGCGGCGATCGCGGGAAACTGACCGCGTTCCTGCGCTGGTGGCGGGTCAACCATGCCTGCATCGAGGGCATGGAGGCGCTGGAACGCGACAACGCGGCCCGAGTCGCGCGCGGGGTGCAACCGCGCCGACTACCTGAAGAGTGGGTGAAGCGGCCGCGGCTGCGCAGCCACGAGGTCGTGCTGTGGCACGAGTTCCTGTCCTTCGCGGCGTTCTGCGGCGGCGACCCGCGTCCGGCGGATCTGCTCGCGTGGTTCGCCATGCGCGACGTCGACCGTGGAGAACAGGCCTGGATGGCTGAGGTGTTCTCGGCCCTGTCGTCGGTCGTCCGCGAGCGAGCAACCCCATGACTGAGCAAGTCCCCGGCATCGAGCTGTTCCTCTCGTCGGAGAAGGCCGTGCAGGGCGCGGCCAAGTTCCGCGACGCGGTCGAGAGCGCGGCGCAGGCCGTCGAGCGCATCGGGCTCGTGGTCGACAAGCTCGACGGGCTACTCGATCGCGTCGGTCTCGCGGCTAAGGGCGCGGTTGCGCCACTGAAGCGGCTCGGCGACAGCGCGGCCGAGATCGGCGCGAAGCTCCAGCAAGGCGGCGAGCAGGCGCAGCGGTTCGAGGCACGCATGGGCCGGCTCGGCGGCACGCTCGGCGGAGTCGCGCGGCAGTTCGCGCTGCTGCTCGGCGCCGCGGGCGCCATCAGCGGCATCGGGGCCGCGATCTCCGCCTTCGCCGACTACGAGGACAAGCTGCGCATCCTCGGCAGCATCGCGGGCGCCACCGGTGCCCAGTTGCAGAAGCTCGAGGACGCCGCCGTCAACCTGTCGCAGAACAGCCGGTTCACGCCGCGCGAGGGCATCGACGGCCTGACCGAGCTGAGCCGCGCCGGCCTGTCGGCGCAGGACGCGATCACGGCGCTGAAGCCGACGGCGGATCTCGCGCGCGTGGGCCTGCTCGGGCTCTCGGACAGCTCGGCGATCGTCACCAAGACTCTGACGCAGTTCGCGCTCGGCGCCGACCAGGCGTCGCGCGTTGCCGACGTGCTGGCGAAGGCCGCGAACTCGTCGAACGCCGACGTCGGCACGCTGGCCGATGCGTTGGCGAAGACGGGACCGGTGGCGCGGCAGTTCGGCGTGTCGCTCGAGGACACGGTCGCAGCGCTGGCGAAGCTCGCCGACAACGGCCTCGCGGCGAACATCGCCGGCACCGGCCTGCAGCGCGTGCTGATCCAGCTGCGCAGCCCGACCGAGGAGGCGCAGCGGGCGCTGCTCGGGCTCGGGCTCACCGCCGAGAAGATCAACCCGGAGAAGGTCGGGCTGACCGGCGCCCTGCGCAACCTCGGCGCCGCCGGCCTGTCGGTGCAGGACTCGGTCTCGCTGGTGGGCACCGAGTTCGCGTCGCTGCTGACGATCCTGACCGGCTCGGTGGGCGCCATCGACCAAGTCGGCGCCGCGCTGCGCGACAGCACCGGCGAAGCGGCGAAGCAGGCGGCGGCCGGCGCCGACACGCTGGCCGCGGCGTTCGCCGACCTGCGCGGCGCCAGCGAGCAGTTCGCGGTGTCGGCGGGCCGCGGCGGCATCGGCCAGGCGCTGACCGACATCACGCGCACCGGCGCCGAGGTGATCCGCGTGCTGGCCGGCGACAAGAAGGCGATGGAGGAAGCGGGGGCGGCGGCGAAGCTGCTGGCAACCGGCCTGCAGCTGGCGACCGTGGCTGGCGTCGCCTTCGCGGCGGCGAAGGTCGCGGGCGTCATCGCGGGCGTGGCAAACTCGCTGAAGGCCGCGACGGCGGCGACGGTGGTCTACGAGGCGGCGACCGGCCTGGCCGCGGCGCGCGTCGGCCTCGCGACTCGGGCGTTCGCGGCACTGACCGCAGTGATGCGCGCGAACCCGTTCATCGCCGTTGCCACTGCGATCGCGGGTGTCGTGACCGCGCTGACGGTGTTCGGCGGCAAGTCCGACGAGGCGGTCGACAACCTCGAATCGCAGCGAGCCTACGCCAAGTCGCTGGAGGAGCAGTACCGAAGCCTGGCGGAGGCCGTTGGTCTGGTTGCTCGCGGCCCCGGCGAGTTCTCGAACCAGAGCGACGCTGCACAGAAGCTGCGCCAGACCCGCGACGAAGCGCAGAAGCTGGCGGCGGCCCTCGAACTGGCTGGGGAGAGCGGTCGGGCACCGATTCAGGCGATCACGGCATTCGCCGAACTCGATGCGGGGGCCGCGAGAATCAAGCAGCTGATCGACCAGCTGCCAGAGCTGGAGAAGGCTGCGAAGCAAACCGCCGAGGAGGTTCGGAAGATCACGCTGAACCAGCTCGCTGTGAACGAGCCGAACGTCTCGCCGCGGCAGGGCGCCGACCGTGGCGCGCAGCGCAGTCAAGCCATCCAGGCCGAGCAGGAAGCGGCCAAGGCTCTGGCGGCGCAGCTGAAGCTGATCGCGGAGGCCGAGAATTCGCTCGGGATCGAGACTGACGCCGCGGGCCAGAAGGTGCTCAAGCAAGTCGAGGGGCTGGAGATCCTCCGGCGGATCCTGGCCGATGCCGAAGATCGCGCCAAGAAGACCGGTCTCGCGCTGGAGAAGCTGGGCGAAGGCAACCAGACCGACATCAGCAGCGCCGTTCGCGCGCTGGTGGCCGAGCGCGAGCGCGAACTCGAGCTGGCCAAGCTCACCGGCGCCGAGCGCGAGAAGGCGATCCTGATCGCCGAGGCCGAGAAGCGTGCGGGCCAGGGGCTCAACGACGCGGAGAAGGAGCGCCTCGGCACGCTGGCGCAGTCGATCGTTGCCGGCGAGGCGCTGGTCCAACAGCGGCGGCGCGAGAAGCAGGAAGCCGAGAAGGCCGCCGAGCTGCAGCGCGAGCTGCCGCAGAACCTCGCCGAGCTGCAGAAGCGCTACCAGGACGAGCTGGCGATCGCGCAGGAGACCGGGCTGCAGCGGGAACTGATCCGCGCCGCGGTCGAGGCGGAGAACGACGCAAAGGCCATCGGCCTGGCGCTGGACACGGAGGCCTTCGCGCAGCTGAAGGCGCAAGCGGAGGAGCGAGCGCGGCTGGCGTTCGAAGAGCGACAGCAGAAGCGCGAGTCGCGCGTCGACCGCCGCCAAGGCGAGGCGCTTCGGCAGCTGGAGCAGGAGGAGCAGCTGCTGCGCCTCAGCGGCGCCGAGCGCGAGAAGTACCGGCTGCAGATCGAGGCTGAGAACGAGGCTCGCCAGGCGGGACTCGTGCTGGGCACCGCCGAGTACGCCGACTACGTGAAGCGGAAGACTGCCGTCGGCGAGCTCGCGCGCGCGCAGGAGCAGCTGGCGCAGCTCGGCAGCCAGTTCGCGGGCGCGTGGACCAACGCGCTGGAGCAGTTCATCATCGACGGCGGGCGGGCGCGCGACGTCGCGCGGGCACTGTTCCAGGACCTGCAGCGGCTCGCGTTGCGGCAGACGGCGGGGATCGGTCTGAACCAGCTGTTCACGCAGGGGGCGCAGGGGCTGGCAGGCCTGTTCGCTGGCAGCGGCCCGACGCAGAACGGGCTGCCGGTGGCGCCAGGGTCGTCTCTGCCCGACCTGAACGCGCAGCTCGGCTACAACCCGCTGGCGCCGCGTCTCACCGGTGGCATGATCCCCGCGATGGTCGGCACCGTGATCGACCAGCCGACGATTCTGCAGCGCGGCGGCAGCGCCTACAGCGTCGCCGAGGGCGGCAAGACGACGCCCGAGGCGATCTTCCGCCTGGCGCGCGACGAGCGCGGGAACCTCGGCGTCGCGGCCGTCGGCGGCGGGGGCGACACGATCAACATGTCGTTCCCCGGCGTGCGGAACGCCACCGACGCGAAGGCGATGCGGTCCACCTTCGGGCAGCAGGTCAGGGCGATCCGAGCGGGGGACAAGCGGGGCCGCAGAGGAAGGCGGCCGGCCGGCGAGTGAACGGCACCATCCGAGCGGGGCTGTGCTCCCTCCCGCTGCACTTCGCCCACCCGACCGGCACCCGCCGCCTACCGGCGACTGCGATCGTCGACACCGGCTGCACGACCTCGGCGATCCGCCCCGGCATCGCGCAGGCCCTGGGGCTTCCGGTCGTGGGCGCCACGCAGGTCGCCGTCGCCGGCCGGCCGTCGCTCCGCTGCGAGCTGGTGAAGGCGCAGGTCATCCTGCCGTCGGGCGTGACCTGGGTGCGCCGGTTGACCGTCGCCGCGATGGACCACGACATGCTGTTCGGCATGGACCTGCTCGCCGGCGGCGTGCTGACGGTGGACCTGGTCGCGGGCCGGTGGGAGTGGCGAACCCGCGAGTGAGCCGGCGCGCGGCCGCTCTGCTCGCGGGCCGTGTCGAACTCCTACGATTCGGTCCTCCTGCCGCCGGGTTACGCGTACGGCTTCGCCGGCGGCCCTGACTTCGAGACGCGGATCATCCCGACGGACGGGAGCGAGTTCCGCCTGCAGATGCGCGAGGACCCGATCTGGTCGTGGTCCGCGCTGCGGCGCAACTTCGGCGCCGACGCCGACGTCAGCTCGCTGATCGACTTCTTCCTGGCGCGCCGCGGTCCACTCTACGGGTTCCTGTTCCTCGACCCGCGCGACTTCTCGACGTTCGAGAACCACACCGGCGAGCCGACGCCGCTCGACCAGGTCATCGGGTTCGGCGACGGCGTCGCGACCCGGTTCCGGCTGCGCAAGCAGTACCGCGACCCGGGCGGCATGACCGCGCGCGACTTCCCGCGGCGCGTCGTCCCGATGCTGGGCACGGCCACCGAGTCTGTCGCGAAGGTGCTGAACGTCGACGCGGGCGCCGACATCTCGCCGCGCGTCTCGGTGGACGGCACGACCGACACGGGTGCCACGTGGCTGCCGCTGTCGCAGGAGGTCGTGCTGTCGTCGCCGCCGGCGATCGGCGCGCAGGTCACGTGGGGCGGCTACTTCGTCACCCCGGCTCGCTTCGACGTCGCCCCGGGTCAGGGCCTCGAGGCCACGATCTCGGGCTTCCGGGCCGACGAGGCGCCGTTCCAGGTGCGCTCGCTGCCGTTCACCGACCCGGTGCCGCTGGTGCCGGGCGGCTCGCCGTACGGGCACCGCCTGCGCGCGAGCCAGGCCAGCAACTTCGAACTGTCGGGCCGCGACGCGTTCCTGCACGAGGTCCAGGCCACGACCGCGATCTCGGGCTACCTCGACGATCTCGACAGCTACCCGACCGGCGGGCCGCACCTGCTGCTGGTCAACACCGGTGGTTCGGCGACGATCACCGTGCGCGACATGTTCGGGTCGTCGGTCGGGACGGTGTCGGCGGGCAGCCGCGCGTGGCTGTTCGTGAAGGAGGACGGCGCGGGGAACCGCACGCCGCTGCTGCTGTCGTGACCAACCCGACGCGAGAGCAGGCGTTCTTCGGCGGCTGGCAGACGCGCTCGGTGGCCGGCGGCACGCTGCAGTGGGGCCCGCCGCACTGGCGCGTGCAGGAGATCCTGCCGTCGGTGCTGTCGACGCTGATGCTGCCCACCGCTGCGCGCGCGGGGCAGCGCGGCGTGCCGCTGTGGGTGCTGAACCGTGGCACCGCGCAGCTGCAGGTGCGTCGGCCGAGCGACAACGCCGTGGTGTGGACGCTCGCCGCCGGCTCCGCGGCGTGCTTCATGCTCGGCTCCGACTGGCTCGGCTGGTCGCTCGGCTCCGTGCAAGTCGGCAGCGTGTTCCCGGCGCTGCGGTACACCGTCGAGGTCTCGGCCAACACCGCGAACCTGAACCTGCTCGAGCGCGTGGTCGCGCAGGGCTACAGCGGCGCGCAGCCGGCGGTGGTGACGTGTCGCGTGCGAGCCGGCGCCGCCGTCGGGACCACGAACCGCCTTGAGCGCGCGTTGACGACGGGCAGCACGTTCGGCGGCGTGTCGTGGGCGGCGGGCTCGTTCGCGCTACTGGTCGTCGAGGCGAACGCGATGGTCGGCGGATGGGGCGGCGGCGGCGGTCGCGGCGGAGCGCCGGGGACCGGGGCGGCGACCGGCCTCGACGGCGAGAACGGCGGCCAGGCGATCCGCGCCGAGATCCCGCTGCGCATCGACTGCCAGGGGCTGATCTTCGGTGGCGGAGGCGGTGGCGGCGGTGGTGGCTCGTCGACGACACAGCTGACGGTGGTGGGCGGTGGCGGCGGCGGCGCGCGCGGCGGCAACATGGCGACCGGCGGCGTGCTGCTCGGCTCACCAGCCGGCGGCGCGACCACGCCGGCGGGGACCGGCACGGGCGGCGGGCCGTTCGCGGTCGGCGCGGGCGGCCTCGGCACCGGTGGTGGCGGTAACGGAGGAACTGGCGGCCTGGCTGCCGGCAACGGCTTCGCGGGCGGGGTGTCGTCGACCGGCGCGGCCGGCGGCGCTGCAGGCCTCGCGGGTGCGGCGCTCAGCTACCTCGCCGCCGCGGGCGCGCCGACCATCCTCGCCGGCGGCAGCAACATCCTCGGCGCCACCGTCGCGGAGGCCACGTGACGCTCGTCGGCGACCACTTCCTGACGACGGCGCAGATCGAGTCGCTGCGGCCGCGCTGCACGTTCACCGACGCCAACGTGTGGAGCGTCGAGCGCACCGACGGGCAGGTGAAGCGCTTCGCCTCGCACGACAAGGTGATCCGCTTCCAGGGGCAGGACTACATGCCGCTCGGCCCGCAGGCGAGCGACATGGAGCACGCCGAAGCCGGCGGCGAGAGCGACTTCGAGATGGTGGGGTTCCTGCGCTCGGACACAATCCGCGCCAGCGACATCCACGCCGGCCGCTACGAAGGCTGCCGCGTCGTGCACCACGTCGTCGACTGGATGCGGCCGTGGATCTGGCACCGTAGGCACGTCTGGTGGGTGCGCGAGATCAACGAGAGCGGCGGGCTGTTCCGCGCGCAGGTGCAGGGCGTCGAGCGCTTCCTCGTGATCCCGGCCGGGCGCCTCTACGAACGCGAGTGCGACAAGGTGCTCGGTTCTGGCGAGTGCGGCGCGCTGCCGCGGGCGCTGTTCGGCGCCACGGTCGAGGTCGTCGCGTCGGCCGGCGCCACGATCCTGGGGCTGCCGCACAAAAACATGGCGATGCGCTTCACGACGGGCTCGTGGACGTGGTCGCCGGCGGTGCGCGATGGGCTGCTGGCGCAGGGCGAGGTGCGGTGGACCACCGGCCCGAACAAGGGCACGACGCAGCGCATCGGCGAGCACGTCGGGCGCGAGATCACGCTCGAGGAGGCGACGCCGTTCCCGATCAAGGCCGGCGACGTATGCGCGGTGTTCAGCGGCTGCGACGGCACGCGCAGCACGTGCGACGGCGACTACAGCAACGGCGACAACTTCGGCGGCCAGCCGTTCATGCCGTCGACCGAGGACACCTACAAGAAGCCCTCGGAGGTCTGATGCCGCACGCACGCGAGTTCGCAGCGGCGGTCGAGAGCTTCGTCGGCGTGCGCTGGCGGCGCCACGGTCGGAACCCCGCCGCGGGGCTCGACTGCGGCGGCCTGCCGGTCGCGGGGCTCGCCGCCGTCGGCATCGAGGCGGCCGATTCGCGCGACTACGACGCCGGCATGCCGCCGGCGGAGTTCCTGTGGCGCATGTGCCGCGAGAACGGCACCGAGCACCCGTGGAGCGACTGCGGCGAGGGGCGCCTCGGCCTGTGCTCGTGGGCGGGCAGCGCCGAACCGCGGCACCTGGTCGTGATGCTGGCGCGGCGGCGGATCGTGCACGTCGACGCATGCGTGCGCCGCGTCGTGGTCGTTCCGGCCGCGTGGCTCGACGGCAAACTCGTCGCCGTGTTCCGGCTCAGCGGGCTCGACTACGGGGAACCATGGTAGCCATCGCGTTTGCTGCTGCGGCTCCTGCGTTGGGGCTTGCCGGGGCCGGCATCTCGACCGCCGCGACGATCGCCGGCATCGGGCTCGGCCTGCTCGCCGCCTACATCGACCAGCAGGTCACCTACCCGCTGCTGTTCGGCAAGCGAAGTCAGAAGCCCGACTCGCTCGAAGGCTTCCAGATCAGCACCACCGATCCTGGCGCCCCTCGCTGGACGGTGTTCGGCACACGCGCTTGGGTGCCGTGCCACTACCTCTGGTCGCAGAACATCCGCGAGGAGGTCACGGGCGGCACGAATGGCAAAGGCGGTGGCGGTCGCCCGTTCGTGCAGACGGTGCGCGCCGACGTAGGGCTCGCGGCGTGCGACGGACCGATCAAGGAGATCGACACGCTGTACGGCGACGAGCGGCCGTTCTGGTCGAAGCAGTTCAACCGCGTCGTCTTGGAAGACCATCGCTGGACGATCTCCGCTGGCACAGGACCCGAGGCGGGCCTGCTCGTGATCCAGGCGACCGACGCGGACGTCGCGGACTTCGCTGGGATCTTCCTGGGCGGTGACGCGCAGGAGATCGCCCAGCTGGAGAACGTGTTCCCTACTGCCGTAGGCGGGATCTACCGAACGGTCGCGGTGGCGGCACACAGTGGCACCGCTCGCGCCCGCATCACCCTGCGCCCGCTGCAAGGACAAGTTCCGGCGGCCGCCGTGGCAGGAAGCGTGTTCGAGCCATCGAGACTTCGGCGCATCGACCAAGGCGGCGCCCATGTGTGGAACGGGGCCAGCGCCGCAGGCAACCAGTTGCTGCTCGTCGGCCCGACCACGACTGCAGGCCCAGGAGGGCTGCCGCTGCAGGTCGAGCCGACGTTGCCTGTCGATGATGGCACCAAAGAGCAAGTCCAGAAGCGCTGGCCGATCGGCGGCATCTTCCGGCTGCTGCAGTACCAGCCCGGCCGCTGGCGACTTGCGGGCGTCTTCGTGGAGACGGTCGGGCCTCCGCCCACCAGCAACATCCGTTGGAAGTGGGCCTTCGACCCGCTCGACAACCAGCCGCTCGTGTCCTCCGGTCCGACTGGCACGGCGTCGCTCCCTTGCATCGCCGTTCGCGACGATTCCGGAGGCTTCACCTTCTACGACAACGCGCAGGCGTGGACTGCATACCCCGGCTCCGACGTCCAGGACCCCGACCCGACGCTCGCAGCGAGCCAGCCGAATCCGCCCGCGCACCGCGGCATCGCCCACATCTCGCTCGCGAACTGGAACCTCGGCCCGCACGGCAACATCTTCCCGCGCACGACGGCGTTCGTGCGCGCGCGCAGTGGCGAAACGGTCGCCGCTGCGATCCAGCGCATCTGCACGCGCACGATGCCGGCGGAGAACGTGAACGTCTCGAGGTTGCGCACGAAGGTGTTGCTCGGCTACTCGATGCCGGCGGGCATGACCGGCATCCAGGCGCTGCAGCCGATCCTCGCCTTCAACCGCGTCGCCGTGCAGGACCGAGGCGGCGTGCTGACGTTCCTCGACGTGCGCGACCTGCCGGTGGTCTCCGTCGCCACGCGGCACCTGAACGCGCGCGCCGGCAACGAGCCGTCGACGAACCGCGGGTTCGTCGCCAACCGCGTCGACAAGAGCGACGCGCCCGAGCGTGTGGTCGTGCGCTTCCTCGACCCGGCGGAAGGTGCCGACGAGGCGGAAGGCGACGGCGGCCGATCGCCTGGCAGCCCTGATCGCGGCGGCCGCGACACGCTGGCGGTGGACCTGCGCCCGCTCGTCGTCTGGCCGTACGAGGCGAAGCGCCGCGCGCGCGAGATGCGCCGCGAGATCCAGCTGGAGAGCTACCGCGGGCAGGTGTCGCTGCCGCCCGGCTACATGGACGTGCTCGCCGGGCACGTGCTGACGTACGTCTCGAACAACCACGAGGACGAGCGCCTGCCGGGCGGCGCCACGATCGCGTTCGACACGCGGCTGCGCGACATCTTGCCCGAGAGCGTGGCGCTGCAGGTGCGCTGGTCGAACGGCCAGGTCGCAACGCTGGTCGACGACGGCAACGGCAAGCTGCAGGGCTTCCCGGCCGGCATCTCGACGTTCGTCAACACGGTCAACTACGCCACCGGGCGCGTCGAGCTGCTGTGCAACGTCGCGCTCGACAGCGACCACGAGCCGATCCTCGAGTACCGCTACGAGAAGCAGTGGCTGATGCGCGTGAACCGCGCCAAGTTCTCGGGCTACGACATGACGACGCTCTGCGACGTCGTCTCGACCACGCGCGACGATCCGCTGCCGCCCGTGCCGCGCGATCGCCGGCCTGGGCTCGGCGGGGCGCTGGGCGGCGTCGTGCCGATCTACCGATCGCATGTGCTCGATCTGCCGTCGCTGTTCCCGGGCACCCGCTCGGTGATGATCGGCGTCGTCGCGGCGCCGGAGCCTGGCGGCGCCTGGCGCGGTGCCATCGTCTACCAGTCGCCGAACGGCGTGGACCGCTGGTCGGCGATCGGGGCGCTGCAGGCGAAGTCGGTCATCGGCACGCTGGCGGTGAACAACCTGCCGACCACGCTCTCCGGGGCCCGCACGACGTCGATCGACTGGACCACCGAGATGCAGGTCGAGCTGCCGGACGGCTCCGAACTCGCCAGCGTGACCACCGACGAGATCGGCTGGGGGGCGAACTGGCTTCTGGTCGGCGACGAGGTCATCGGCTTCCACGAGGCCGAGGCAGACGTCGGCGGCATCTGGAAGCTGCGCGGGCTGATCCGCGGCATGCGCTTCACCGACCTCGCGATGGACACGCACCAGGTCGGCGAGCGGGTCGTGCTGCTGACCGCCATCGGCGCACTGCACGGGCTCTACCACGAGGCCGGCGGCGGGCTGGCTGCGGCGAACCGGACCTACCACTTCCGCATCGTCCCGGGCGGCGCGTCGATCGACCAGGTGTCGACCATCTCGACGATGATCCGCGGCAACTCGGCGCGGCCGGCGCGCCCGCTGCTCGAGGCCGGCATGCTCGAGCAGAAGCTCGGCGGCTACGTGTCGTGCAGCTGGGAGCGGCGGTCGCAGGATCAGACGACCGTGTTCGGGCCGTCGCCGCTGCTGCCGGGGGACTACGAGCGCTACGAGGTCGTCGCGTTCAACGTGGCGGTGGCGGCCGGCCTGATCGGGTCCATCGGGCTGGAGGCGGCCATCGAGGCGACCGCGACCCGCCGCTGGTTCGTGGGCGACCCCTCGATGGGCACGCCGCTGGTCGAGCGCCGCATCGAGTACGACGAGGTCGAGTGGCTGGCGCACGGCTACATCCCGTTCGTGCTGCCGATCGGGTTCGTGGTCTACCAGATCGGCGCGGCCGGCCGGAGCCAGCGCAGCGACGTGCAGTTCCTCGTGCCGACGATCTGACGAGGGTTCGCCGATCGGTTTGCGCGCCCCCTACGAGGGCGGCATGGCCGATCCCGTCCTGTCCATGCCGGAGCTTGGTGAAGGTGACCCGCTGGGTTACGTCCGCCAGAACAACTTCAACATGGTCCTGGCGCGGCTCGGCGTCGATCCGCGCATCACCAACAACACCCTGACCACGCCGCCGTCGACGCCCGGGTCCGTCGGCCGCTCGCAGGCGTGGATCCTCTCGGGCGCAGGTACTGGCCAGTGGGCCGGCCGGGCTGCCGGCACGATCGCCATCGCGCTGGCCACCGACCCGGTGTCCGCGGCCGGCTGGTACTTCTACGTGCCGTGGACCGGCATGGAGGTCTACCTGCTCGCCGGCTCGCCGACCGGCTGGGTGCAGTGGAGCGGCTCGGCGTGGGTGGCGCGGCCGTGACCTCGATCCCCGAGAGCGTGGTCGCGGCGAAGGTCGTGCGCAACGACGGGCGCACGCCGTTCCTGCGGCCCCAGAAGGGCGTCGCGCCGGTCGACGGCGACGACTTCGTCACGCGCGCGTGGGCGATCGCGAACCTCGGCGGCGGCGGGTCTGGCAGCGGAAGCGGCAGCGGTGGCGGTGGGCTGCAATGGGCGGGCGCTTGGGAGAGCGCTCCCGCGGCTGGCGTGTTCGTCTCGTCGTTTCGGGGAGGTTGGGAGTGACCGACTACCTTCGCGGCCAAGTCGTCCAGAACGACGGCAGCAGCTACATCTGCAAGGCCGACCACACCAGCGCCCCGGTCAACGAACCGGGCGTCGGCGGTTCGTGGGCGACCTTCTGGGACCTGTTGGCGGCTGGCGGCGTCGGCATCACCGACGGCGACAAGGGCGACGTCGTCGTCAGCGCGAGCGGTGCCACGTGGACCGTCGACGCGAACGCCATCACCGACACGAAGCTGCGCGACAGCGCGGCGCTCTCGGTCATCGGGCGCGCTTCAAACACGAGCGGCGACCCCGCCGACATCGCCGCCGGCACCGATGGCCACGTGCTGCGGCGCAGCGGCACGACGCTCGGCTTCGGCACCGTCGCGACGGCGGGCATCGCGGATGCCGCGGTCACCAACGCGAAGCAGGCCAACATGGCCGGCGGGACCATCAAGGGTCGCCAGACCGGCGCCGCCGGTGCTCCGCAGGATCTGACGCCTGCCCAGGTGCGCACCGAACTCGGGCTCGGCGCGCTCGCGACGCTCGCGACGCCTGAGGCCGACCGCGTGGCGGGGACCGACACTGGCGGCGCCGCCACCATGCTGCGCGCGAGCGACCTGGAGACGCTTCTTGGTCTCGGCTCGCTCGCGTTCGCAAACGACATCGACGGCAGCCAGGTGATGGCCGGCATCGTGGCCGCGGCGCGACTGGGAACCGGCACGCCAGGCGTCGGCACCTTCCTGCGCGGCGACGGGGTGTGGAGCGCCACCAGCGCATTCGCGAACGCCAGCCACACGCATGCCGCGGCCGACATCACGTCGGGCGTGTTCGCCGTGGCCCGCCTCGGCACCGGCACGCCGAGCACCGGCACATACCTCCGCGGCGATGGCCAGTGGATCGCCACCAGCAACTTCGCCAGCTCGACGCACGTCCACGCCGCGGCCGACATCACCACCGGGACCATGGCGACCGCTCGCCTTGGTGCCGGCACCGCAGACAGCACGACGTTCCTGCGCGGCGACAACACCTGGGCCACGCCTCCCGGCGGTGGCGGCGGCATCGAGTTCGGCGTCGCGAAGCGCCTGGCATACCTGAGGCTCTGAATGATCTTCCTCTCCTCGACCTCGCAGTCCATCGAGATCGTCCTCAGCGGCGGCGGGGAAACGCTGCACTGGTCGTTCTCGTGGGTCGATACAACCGCTGACTCGGCGACGGAGGGAAGCAGCGAAGGCGTGCAGACGGTCGCCGGCACCTACACGGCGGTCGCTGCGCCAGCGATTGGCCTGCGGCGAATCGTCAAGGCCGCCAGCCTGGTCAACCTCGATGCCGAAGCGTGCACTGTCCGAGTGCAGAAGGACGTCTCCTCCAGCGACTTCTCGCTGAACGGCGACGTTCGACTGAGTCCTGGCGATGCGCTGCATTACGAGGACGGTGGGCTTGGCTGGTACGTCACCCGGGCCGCGGACAGCACCGCCTACTCGGGCCGCACCGTGGCGTTCTTCAAGCCCGGAACCGGCGCCGACACGGTCGGGTTCTTCTACTCGTTCAGCAAAGACGGCGGTTTCCCCGGTGCTTGGGTGCCCGGCACGCCGGGGCTCGCCGGCCGCATCACGGACGGCACCGCCGCCGCCGACGCCGGCTGTCTGCCGATCGCGAACGCGGCGAGCGGCGGCAACTTCCTGACTTCGTTCGAGCTGACGGGGACCGTCGCGCACTTCTACCAGCTGTTCGACATCCTCTGGACCAACAGTGGCACGGTCGTCACCACGACCACCGCTCAGACGGTCGGGAGCCCGACGCTTCCCGCGCGCGACGCGACTGGCACCACGAACGGCGAGGGCTGCATGATCGGCCTGCTGTTCACCACGGCCAGTACGAACGCCGCGGCGATCGCGAACGCCACCGTCAGCTACACGAACTCGGCCGGCGGCGCTGGGCGCACCGCGACCCTCGCGAACCTCGTCGGCGCGCAGATCCCGGCGACGCCCGTGATCGGGACGATCGTCTGGTTCCAGCTGCAGGCCGGCGACAACGGCGTCCGCAGCATCCAGACGCTGACCCTCGGCACGTCGCTGGTGACTGGCACGGTGTCGCTGCTGATCGCGCGGCAGCTCGCCACCTACAGCGCCGTCGTCGCCAACGTCGGCGCTGGTCCTGCGCGTCCCATGGACCCCGGCATCCGAATCTACAACGGCACGTGCGCGCACATCGCCTATCAGGCGAGCGCCACGACAGCGACCACCATCACGGGCAGCGTTGTTGTCCAGGAGCGTCCACTGTGAAACTGACCTCTACCGCCCTTCTTCGTGCTGCGGACGACGCCTCGACCAACCTGCTGCAGTACGGCTTCGGCGGCGCCGTGCTGGCGATCTTCGTCGTGCCGGTCTTCTACATCATGGCGCGTTCGGCCCAGAACCGCGAAGCCGCGCGGTTGGCCATCGAGCAGAAGGAGCACCAGGCGCGGCTCGATCGCGAGACCCGCGAGAACGAGCTGCGGGCCGAGAGCCAGCGCAAACTCATCGACGCACTGGTCGCCTCGGTCGACTCGCAGAAACTGGCCCTCGAGCAGTGGCGCCGGTTCGAGGAGCAGGAGGAACGCACTCACGCAGCGCTGCTCGCCGGCATGGCTCAGGTGACCGCGACGCTGGCCCAGATCAGTGAGCGCCTGGCTTCGCAGCAGCAGCACAGCGCCACCACCGCGACCGCACAGACGCAGCTCGCACAGCTGCTCGGCGACGTCGCCACGCAGATCCAGACCCTCAAGAGACCCGCATGAAGACCATCCGCCGCGTCCTCCCGTTCTTCCTTCTCGTCCTCGTTGCGTGCGCCGGTGCCGCCGCGCGCCAGAACGTCCTGCTGCCGTCGATGGCCAGCACGTGGCAGCAGCTGCGGCCCGGCATCGAGCGGGAGTTGGCGGCCGCGCCGAACCCCGCCGGCCCCGTCGCGGTCGCATCGGCGAACGAGGCCTTCAAGGCAGCGAACCCGGCCGCGCTGATGACGGTCGACTGGCAGCTTCTCGACTCACTCGCCGAAGCCGACGTCGTGCGTCAGCTCGCGGCCGGGAAGCTCGGGCCCATCGGGGCCGAATCCCGCCGCAGCCTGATCGCCGAGTTCGCCGAGGCGCGAGGCATCTACGCCAGGACACGCACGCCATGAAGCAGCAGATCAAGGACCAGTTCGCGCAGGCAATCTCCGCCACCGGCCTGCAGTTGCAGGCAGCCGCCGTCGACGTCGCCGAGTTCGCCGCGGCCAGCGCCGAGCGCGTCTCGGCTGCGCAGATGGAACCCGGCTTCGACCAGGTCTTCGGCGACGAGACGAACCGCGTCTTCCTGTTCGCGGCGAAGCGCGCCGTGCGCGCTGGCGACGCGGCCGACGCACAGGCCTTTGGCCTGATCCGCGGCTTCCTGCTCGGCCTCGCGTCCGCCTGATCCCGCACACCTGACACCCGCAGAGGAACACCATGGTCGTCCAACTCAGCACCACCGGCCGCAACGCGATGGCGGATGCGCTCGAGACGCACGTCACCACCGCCCCCGACCTCGAGATCCGCAGCGGCACCCCGCCGGCCAACTGCGCAGCCGCCGACACGGGCACCTTGCTCGCGACGGGCGCCCTGCCGTCGGACTGGCTGGGTGCAGCGGCGGGCGGCGCGAAGGCGCTGGCCGGCGCGTGGAACTACACGGGCCAGGCTGGCGCCGGCGGCGGCACCGCGCCGGGCCACTACCGCATCAAGAAGACGGGCACGTGCCACATCCAGGGCACCTGCGGCCCGTCGGTGGCGCTGAACACCAGCGCGCTCACCGCGGTCAACGGCAACGTGCTGACGTTCGCCAGCACGACCGGCGTCGTGGTCGGCCACAACGTCAGCGGCACCGGCATCCCGGCCGACACGCAGGTGGTGGCTGTCACCGCGACGACGGTCACGCTGAGCCGCACGTCGACGGCGGGCGTCGCCAGCGGCGCGGCGATCACCTTCGCGCCGGACCTCGTCATCAATAGCCCGACGATCAGCAACGGGCAGACGGGCTCGGTGACGAGCTACACGTTCACGGCCGGCGGGGCGTGAGGTAGCGCGTGCCGGTCCTCGCGAAGTGGGTCTGCCGAAGCGGCCTCCGGCGCACGACGCCGGGGTTCGTGCACGACCTGTCGGTGAAGGCCGAGGCCGGCTTCTTCATCGACCGGGTCGAGTTCGCGATCAGCGCGAACGGCGTCCCGCAGGGCACGCAGACCGCGAGCTCGAGGACCATCCGCACGCCCAACTTCTCGGACCAGCCGTCGCCGGACCCGACGGTGCCGGCCGGCCAGCAGAAGAGCTTCGACGGCTACGGCATCGGGCTCAACCTCAGCACCGTGCCGGCGGGCACCATCACGGTCACCGCGACTGCGTTCGAGGTCGGCGGCGCCAGCCACGTGCTGCCGGTGCTGACGATCTACAACGACACCGACGGCGGAGACCGGCGGCCGCGCACGGTGGCTCCGCTCTACGTGGACGGCGACGCCGGCAACGACGCGAACAACGGCAGCAGCTGGGCGCTGGCGGTGCGCACGCCGATGCGCGCGCTGCAGCTCGGCCGCAGCGCCGGCGGCGAGATCGGCGGGCTGCGGATCTTCTGCCGCGGCACCATCGTGAACATGTCCGGCGGCATCTTCCCGGAGTGCACGACCAGCGGCGACTGGTGGTGCGAGTGGATTGCCGACGCCGCCGGCTGCTTCCTGAACCCGCCCGGCGATCCGGCTCCGCTCGGCCCGCGCACGATCTACAGCGGCCAGTCAGGCGCGAGCGCCAGCACGGTGACCTGTCGGCATCGGTGGATCGGGTTCCGCTACGGCCGCGAAGGCTGCGTCTCCTACTCGTTCGGCGGCATCGTCGTTCACTGGATGGACGGCAGCTACCAGGAGGCCATCAACTACCTCGGCCCGACGCGCGTCTCGGTGCGCTACGCCTACGAGGGCGCCGACGGCGTGTTCTGGGGGTGGGACGGTCCAGGTCCCGCCGGCGAGCGCCACTTCTCGCAGTGCGATCTGCGCGGCGTGCTCGGCGGCTACGAGGTGCACAAGTTCCTGTGGGACTGCCGCTGCCTCGCATGGCTCGGCATCGCGGCCAAGCTGGGCTCGGCCGCGCCGGAAGTCACCAGCGGCGGGCTGCTGATGCAGTTCGAGCGCTACGCCGCGCGCTCGGTCGAAGGCTTCGTGCGCATGGATAACGACGCCACGCAAGGCCAGGGGCGCCCTGCGTTGGTCGTCACGAAGCCGACCGGCACGACGGCGCGCATCACCGGCCCTGTCGGTGGCTATGCGTTCAACCTGGACGCCGAGGCGCTGGTGGGGCAGACCTACTGGGGCCTGCGATTCGCCGGCACCGGCGCCACGAACCTCGACACGACCACAGCGCACATCGTCACAGGCGTGGGCAACACGGGCGGCGCCCCCTGGGTCGAGGTGACCGCGCCGTCGGCTGTCGCGGGCAGCATCCCGGCCGACACGGCGTCGTTCTGGACCGCGCAGGCGCCTGGCTCGCCGGCTCCTGGCCGCGAGTACTGGTATCTGCACCCGGACGGCTACCAGATCCTCCGCGACTGTTTCCGCGACGCGATCTTCGACTGCGCGCTGGTCGACGCGCCCGACCTGCAGACCTACTTCACCACCGGCTACGACCTCGACTACTTCCTGTTCGACAACTGCCGCGACGACGGAAGCGCGAAGCCTGGCATGGTCGCGAACTGGTTCGGCAGCGACTGCACGAACAGCATCCTGCAGCGCTGCACGCTGAGCGGCCAGTTCCAGAACACGTCGACCGCCAGCGGCTGGGCCGGCACGGTCGTGCGCGACATGGTGTTCGGCTCGCTGGGCGGCGACATGAGCACGATCGGGTCGCGCGGCGCCACGGTCACGAACTGCCACGTGATCAGCGGCAGCCCGTTCGGCACGGGTGGCACCAGCGGACCGTGGTTCGCGAGCGATCCGACGGTGGCGCCGTTCTCGGTCGCGCCGAGCAGCGGCAACTTCGGCACCGGCACTGCAGAGCTGTCCGTGCCGGCGGTGTGGCGCTACGGCAGCAGCGGGGCAACGCGCGGCGTCCTGAAGAACGTCGGCGACCTCAACTGGTCGCTGCCGGCGTCGGGGCTCGTCGCGATCGGCACCGCCAACGTGCCGATGACGGGCTCCGGAGCGTCGAGCCTCACCGTCGCCGCGAGCTCGAGCTTCACCGTGCGACCCGCGGCGGTCGGCGCGTCGAGCCTGTCGCTTGCCGTCAGCGGCTCGTCGATCGCGCCGATGTTCGCAACCGGCGCCGCGTCGCTGCAGGTGGCGAGCAGCGGTGCCGCGGGTGTCCCGTTCACCGCGGGCGGAACGTCGACGCTCGGCGCGGTCGGCATCCTTGCGACTGGGCTCGCCTCGGTGCCGTTCACGGCCGTGGGAACGTCCACGGTGGCCGCTGTGCCCGTGATCGCACCGCCACCGCCTCAGCAGTCGCCGCGCGCGATCGGGCGCCCACCGGCGATCCAGACGCGTCCTCGGCGGTGGGCATGGCGCTTCCCGTGGTCGTGAAAGTCCGGCGGCCGCAGGCGCCGCCGGGAGCCATGACTTTGCCGGCGACGAGCCGGCACCTACCTAGTGGGGGACCGGGGGCAGGCGGGCGGCGGAATTCTCAGCGGCCGATTCGCAGTCTGCCGGAGGCGCCGAAAGCGCGCCCTTCGGGTACTTGATCGACACGATCACGGTGAGGTCGCCCGCTTGGTAGACCTCGGACACGACGAGGGGTGCGGATGGCTCCTCCTGCAAGGGGAAGGAGCGAACCAACCGGACGCGTCCGGTGTCGAACGGCGGCCCGCCGTTGATCGCCTGCAGCCAAACGCTGTAGCGCCCATCGAGCGAGTTGAAGTCAGGTGCGGCCGTCACGTCCAGCTCGCTGCGGCTGTAGTTCATCGCCGAGAAGGCCGCGCGGAGGCGCATGCCGCTGACCTGCGCGTAGCCGCCCCCGGTTGCGTCGCCGGTGCCGCTGGCGTTCACGTAGATCCGAGATGGGTCCAGCATGGTGCCAAGCACCAACTGCACCTGCAGCAGCCGCGAAGGGCCGCCCTGGTCGCTCTCCATCGGCCCGACCCAGTAGCCCGAGAGCCATGGGTGCGAGAGGGCTGGTGCTTCCGCGGCCACGAATGGCGCCTCGGGCTGCGAACCGCCGCCGCCGCCACAGGCAGACAGCAGCAACGCCAACAAGCTGAGCTTCGTCGTCTTCATTCCCTTCGTCTCCTCGCTTCCCCGGCGCCCCGTCTCACCCTGAGCCGTGCGCCTGTAGTCGTAGTGCCTGCCTGCCGATGCGCTCGGCATGGGCAAGCTGTTTCTCGCCGTGGCCGCTGTAGCGTCGCTGTCCTTCCAGACTCCCCACGAAGGACACGAACGCATGACGCAGGCCGAGATCATCATCACGCCGTCGCCGCTGGTGGGCGGGTCGAAGGCGCGCATCAGCTACACCGGCAAGCTGCCGGCGACCATCACGCTCGACTGGCACCCAGCTGGCGATCCGAAGAGTGTGACGATCCCGGAGAATCCCGGGTACGTCGACATCGAGGTGCCGACTGAGGCGAGTTCGCTGATCGCGAGCGACGACAGCGGCGAGGCGGAGGCGGTCGGCTCGATGGTCCAGCAGCCGTAGCACGTCAGCGCCCCACCTGCTTGGCCAGTTCGTCGAGCGCCACACGCGCGTGCGCCGCCACTGGGCCGCCGGATTCAGCCGCGCGTTTCAGAACCTCGATGCTCTCATGCAGGTCGCGGTGCAGGATGGCGACCGAACTGATCAGCTTCTTCTCGCTGAGCTTGTTCTCCTGCAGCACCGCGCGAGCCTGGGGAGCTGAGGATCGCCATTGGTCGACGTCGATCAGCGTCACGCCGAGAGCGGAGAGGAAGGCCAGCGACAACACGGCAATCGCCGCGATCGCGAGCTTGCGCGGCCGGCGCGGCTTGATTGGCTCGGCGATCCACACTTCTGTCCCGAGGAGCGCTGGCTTGCCCTTCGTCATTGCGACCGCCTCCGTTCTTCGTCCACCTGCTGCGCGATCTTCGTTGCTTCCTCTGGGTCCACGACGCGCGATCGTCGTGGCACTCTCCAGGCGAAGACGTAGCGCCCGATGGGGTCCGCCTTCGCTGATGCAACAGCATCCTCGTCGATCACCACCAATCCAGGGGTGAGGCCGCTTTCAGCGTCGCAGCGGCCGAGCATGAAGTCGGCGGACACGCGGAAGAAGTCGCAGAGCAGAGCAACGCGTGAGGCAGAAGGCTCGGTCTTGCCGGACACCCAGTCGGTGACGGTGCGGAGCTTCGACTTCGCCGCTTCGGCGACCTGAGATCTGGTCACGTTGCGCTCCGCGATCAGTACGCGGAGGCGAGAGGCGAAGGATGGATTTGTAGACACGGAGGCCAATTCCTCGAAGCCCTCCAAGTCTGCCGCCGCACAAAGCATACGGCCACAAACGGTGGAAGAACGCAATCCGTGGCGGAAATCTGCTTGCTTGCGCAGAAGTCCGCCGATAGATGTCCGCCCCGTGCTCACCGGAGGTGCCAGATGCCCGATCGCATTCGCCTGCAGCAGCGCGCAAGCGCGGCTGTCTCTCAGTCCCACGACCTGTCGATCCGCGCGCATGGGGCGGACTCGGCGCCCGGTGAGCACACCGCCGCATTCCGCGGCGTCAACGGAGCTGGTGTCGAGGGGCTGACGGGCGCGCGCCGTGCCCTCAGCCACGGCGTTTCTTCTCTCGGTGCAGGGCGTGGCGATCACATAGACCCTTCCCCAGGAAAGGGGGGTGTCTGTGCTCGAAAATCCGATCGGGGAGTCTTGCCCGATCCGCACACGGCGAGCCGTATCGACCAGATCGGTGCCGGCGTGTGCATCGTGCTGGTGCTCGCGTGCGCGCTGCTCGGCGGCGACGTCTGGATCGCGCGGCTCCTGATCGCCTGGGGGCTCGCGTGATGCCGTTCACCTTCGTACGGGCTGCGATCAGTTCCGAGCACGAGCAAGCCGGCCACGCCGACCTCGTGTTCGCGGGGCGCGAATCCCCGGCGGTCCACCAGGTCGTGTTGGCCCGCGCGCTGCCCGCGGCCAGCGATGGCGAGGCAGCACAACGCGGGGTGGAGCAGCTGGTAGCTCGCCGGGCTCATAACCCGGAGGTCGCAGGTTCGAGTCCTGCCCCCGCAACCAGCCCCGAGTCCGTGGCTCACTCGCCCGCGGTGCACCGCGGTGTTGGCGAGCAGAGATGGGGCGACACGTCGCCACGGAGCGAACGGCACGCGCGGCACCTCCGCGAAGTCGTGACTGCCGGGAGAGGCCGGCCCTTCTTCTCGACGCGATCCGCGGCCCCCGCCCCTGAACAAGGCGGGAGGGGCAGTGGAGCATGGGTGCCCGCGCATCGCGCGGCTGCTGTGGCCCCGCAGCACATCGGCTACGCCCATCGGGGCGGGCTGCTCAGCATGCGCGGATCGCGCCGTCTTCTTCTCGGCGTAGCTCAGTCGGAAGAGCTGCTGACTTCTAAGCGGCGGGTCGCTGGTTCGAGTCCAGCCGCCGAGACCATCAACGCTCGTAGCTCAACGGAAGAGCGGGCCCGTCCTAAGGGCAAGGCTGCCGGTTCGATCCCGGCCGAGCGCACCATCTTCGGCCAGCCTGTCGCCGTCTCGGTCGACGGTGAGAGCCAGTCGCGCCGAGTGGGGCGCGGCGGCGGGCTGGTCGCTTCTTCGCACACGCGCGCGCTCCGGCGCTCTCCTTCTTCCCCTTTTCCCGCGATCGACAGCGGTCGCTGCAAGCCGGGGCGCGCGCACTTCTCTCTGCGGAGGTCGGCATGAACGCCGCCGAGCAACGCGTGGGCGACTGGATGTCGATGGCATCGGGTCGCGTCTTCTGGCCGCTGGACCCGCGCGCCGACGAGGTGCACATCGACGACATCGCGCAGGCG
>Ga0315902_10003399_pt1 | contig 23884 bp, 22 predicted proteins | sample LakEriMetagenome_9_FD_203523 | JGI IMG/M metagenome (GOLD analysis project Ga0315902, IMG submission 203523) | Freshwater fungal communities from buoy surface, Lake Erie, Ohio, United States - Buoy 12 MA117 | ecosystem: Environmental > Aquatic > Freshwater > Lake > Lake biofilm | place: USA... | reverse complement strand
ACTATTGACGCGTTTCATTCAGGAACTAATGGAATATGGTCTTCCTGAACAAATGCCTAAACTCGACGGAAAGAGAATGTTCATCATTATCAATCCGAAGAAAAAATAACAACGGAAGTAATTTTTAATAATCAATACAATGCCTAAATCAAAAACCAAGTCCGGCGCGAAGAAGCGATTCAAGCTCACCGGCACAGGAAAGATTAAGCACAAAAAGGCGTTCAAGAGACACATCCTCACCAAGAAGGAAACTGCGCGTAAGCGTGCCCTTGGTAATGATGCTATCGTGCACCCAGCTGATGCGAAATCAATCAGGAGACAATTGCTCGTCCCAACCGCTTAATCCCGGTAAAACAGAGCAGGTAAGTTTAACCCGACACTTGGTCTTAAGAGCAGCCTAACGTCTGCCGCCAACGTCAAAAAAACAGTAACAACATGCCACGCAGTAAAAATGCAGTCGCCTCCAGAGCCAGGAGAAAGAAAATCTTAAAATTGGCTAAAGGCTATTTCGGTTCACGTAAGAACGTTTGGACCGTTGCCAAAAACTCAGTAGAAAAAGCATTGACCTACGCTTACGTTGGTCGTAAGCACAAGAAGCGCAACTTCCGCTCATTGTGGATTGCTCGTATCAACGCAGGTGTGCGTCCTCACGGGATGTCATACTCTGAGTTTATGGGTAAGATTCACAAGCACGGTGTTGAACTCAACCGTAAGGTATTGGCTGATTTGGCCATGAACCACCCGGAAGCGTTCAAGGCTGTGGTGGACAAAGTGAAATAAAATTCCTCACAGGAAAGAAAGAGCTCCCTCATCGGAGCTCTTTTTTTTGGCATAATGCGTGCCTCGGGAACCGCAGTCATGCGCAGTTGCGCAGCCTAGCATCGATTACATTTGTATACTTAATTGCCGAATCATGATGATACGATTGAAGAATGTGTGGAGTTTACTGGTGTGCACTTTTCTCAGCACACAGATGATTGCACAAACCGCAGAGAATCTCACACAGGACCGCTTCCCGGAAAAATCGGTGTGGATGAATGTCGACTACAAACTATCCCTGGAGAATCTTTCAAAGAAAGTCAGCCTCGTCGTTGTGAGCGATGAACGCTGTGTAGAATGCGCCTACTACCTGCGACAACTCGAGGCGGTTTGTCAGAAAACACCGGCCCTTCAACTCGTAGAAGTGATGGCTGCTGATAGCGCCAATAGCTTGTCTCGCCGTCACCTGCTCAACTATATTCAACGCAACAATTTTCAGCATCCTATTGCAGTATTTCCGGATTTGAATGGCTTCCAGGATTTACGGATCACCTCAGCGCCTTATTTCATCCTGTATGAAAAGGGTGTTCGCACCATTACTCAAGGGGGGCACGATGGTTTTGTTGCGTTGACTCAGCGCATTGATCAACTCAAAGAAGATGGTGAAGTGTTTAAGTCTTGTATGGTTCATCAATATCGTTCATATGTCGAACCTACTGCTTATGCTAACCCCGTTATCGAAACACCGAATTACATAGCCTTTGAAGATGGTGGTGAGTTGATTTATGTGAATGATGCTGCCCACAATCGTATTGTCGCATTCAACCCGGATGGTAGTGTGGCTCATTTGATTGGCTCCACTATTCCGGGCTATTCAGATGAAAGCTATTTTATATCGCTGTTCAATCGCCCCTCCGGAATGGTCCACGCAGAAGGTAAGCTCTTCATCGCTGACACCTACAATCACCGTATTCGTGTTGTGGATTTTACTACGGAACAAGTCTCGTCGTTGGTGGGTAGCGGGTTTATCACCTGGAAAAAAGTAAAAGGGATTGACGCCCGTTATGAGCCGCTGGGTCTTCCCATCGATCTCGCCGTGATGGGGAATCACTTGTATGTGATCAGTGCTTCAACGAATCAGTTGTATGAAGTGGATATGAAAGATGGCGCCACGCGGTTGTTCTGTGATTTGCCGGAATCTCAAATGGGTATGCTGCGCAATTGTCCCATCAATATCAACGGCGGTGCGGCGCATCTCTATGTAACTATGGCAGACGGCAGAATTTTCAAAGTGGATCGTAAAGGGAAAATCAACGAGATCAAAAAACCCAAAGAATTCCGATTCACGTCCGTTTGCGAATGGAAGGATGGCATCGCCGGTGTTACCCGCGATGGCAAGGTATGCTATCAAGCGGAGGATAAGGAATGGATGGTTGTGGGAGAACAGGTGTCGGAGGGTGTAAAATCGAATCAGGTAAAATTGGCTGCACCGACAGACCTCATGGTTAAGGATGGTGATTTGTACTTGCTCGATAGCGACAACCATTTGATTCGCATGTTGGGTTCTCCAAGTGATAAGTTGATGAAGAACTTTTGGTTCAAACCTTCTCAAGAATTGGTTGGTTTTGATCCGGCTCATACAGGAGCAGACCTAGTGCAAATGGACAGCGTGTATGTGGGTGGAAGTGCACCGATCAAATTACACGTGCTATTGGATTTGGAGGGCTATAAGATTGTTCCTGCCGGTCAAAATGAACTCATTCCGGGCGATGGTTCAGGGCAACTGAAGTTGGATACGGAGCAGCCGCGAAAGGAAGAGTTTACCATTACCATTGATCCTAAATACGCGAATCCGGATATTTATCTGGAAGTCTACCTCACACTAGAACATCCGGAAAACAAAGGGCTCTTTTTGATTAAACGGGCTTACCTCGACTTTCCCGTGGTGCCTTCGGAAAGTCCGGATAATCTGCAAGAGCAGATTTATAAACCCATGCTATTGCCGAACTAATTATTTTCCGTCGACGATACGCCCAAGGGCAATTGCTGCATCGGTGTAGTCCGGTTTTAAAGCCAACGCCTGGCGGTAATCCGACTCCGCTTCTTTACGCTTGTTGAGGCTTTCGTTGCACAGCCCGCGGTTGTAGTAGGCTTGATAGTATTCAGGGAAAATAGTTACGGCGTTGCTGAAATATTTCGCTGCGCTATCGTATTGCTGCAGGTACTCCAGAAACACATAGCCTTTGTTGAAGTGCGCAGCGACAAACTTTGGATCGATATGTAAGATACTGTCGTAGCAAGCGAAGGCTTCGGTGTAACGATCTTTCTTTTTGAATCCCGTTTCTTGCAAGAACATCGCTTTGTTGTACCAGGCCTCCACGCTGCGTGGACGAATGCCGATAGCCGATGAGTAGTATTCTTTCGCGAGGTCGTTCTTTTTGGCGGCGTACAACAGTCCGACTTCCACATAAGCGTCGTAGTAATCGGGGTCAACCTCGATGGCGGTTTTGTAAGAAGACGACGCGAGATTCGTATCCCCCATGGTTTTGTACAAACGACCGCGGAGGTAATAGGCTTCCGGCTCGTATTCGTTTACGCGAATAGCCGTGTTGAGTTGACCACGTGCGATTTCATAATTGCCCAGTACGATATCGATGCCGGTCTTTTTGAGCAGACCTTTCACATATAGCGAATCGCGACGCACGCAGGTGGAATAATCGTCGTATGCCTCTTTGACTTTTTGTTGTTTGAAATACAGGTCACCTCTGAGTTCATAGATAGTGGCTTGGGTGGAGTCAATGCCGATGGCTCGCAGGATGTCTTCGAAGGCTTTGGGATAAAGCTCGCGATCCCCCCAATAGCTTGCTCGGTCGAGATAGGCGCTGAAATCATTGGGGTTATCCATGATGCGCTGGTTCAGCGCGCGCAGCACAGAGTCGAGTTGCGCTACCGAGTCGCGTTCTGATTCGGAGAGGGTGGTGTCGCCTGTTGTCTTGAGGGTGCTGCCATCGCAGGAATGCAAGGCGAGTAGCGACCACAGGGAGAATAGAAAAGTAAGCGTGCGCATGAAATTGAAACGATTGTACATGAAAAAAGCCCCCGATTGCTCGGGGGCCAAATTTCGAACTTTTACGCCATTTCCCCAAATGAAGTTGGTTTGGCTGATGATTCGCTCATTCAGGGAGATGCCTTAGGCGGTTACCAGGCTCTTGGCTGATATCGCCTCTTTCACGCGTGCTTCAATTTCTTCCATCAAATCAGGGTTGTCATCGAGCAGCTGCTTCACGGCGTCGCGACCTTGACCCAATTTGGTCTCGTTGTAGCTAAACCATGAACCGCTCTTTTTGATCACGCCCATGTCAACGCCCATGTCAATGAGTTCGCCGATGCGGCTGATGCCATGTCCGTAGATGATATCAAACTCAGCGGTACGGAAAGGAGGTGCCACTTTGTTTTTGACGATCTTCACCTTGGTGCGGTTACCGATGGCGTTTTCACCGTCTTTGATTTGCTGCGAGCGACGGATGTCGATGCGCACCGAAGCGTAGAACTTCAGGGCATTACCGCCGGTGGTGGTTTCGGGGTTACCGAACATCACACCGATTTTCTCACGCAATTGGTTGATGAAAATGCAGCAACAGCCTGTCTTGCTAATGGTAGCGGTGAGCTTACGCAATGCCTTTGACATCAAGCGTGCCTGCACACCAACGTTGCTATCACCCATTTCCCCTTCGATCTCTGCGCGCGGCGTAAGTGCAGCTACAGAGTCGATGACGATGAGGTCGATTGCCCCTGAACGAATCAGGTTATCGGCGATTTCCAATCCTTGTTCACCGTGGTCGGGTTGAGAGATCAACAGGTTTTCTGTGTCAACGCCCAACGCTTCCGCGTAGAATTTATCGAAGGCGTGTTCTGCATCAATGATGGCGCAGATACCGCCGGCCTTCTGACATTCTGCAATCGCATGAATGGCCAGGGTGGTTTTACCCGAAGATTCCGGACCGTAGATTTCTACGATACGGCCTTTGGGATACCCGCCTATGCCCAAGGCCAGGTCGACTCCGATAGAGCCGCTAGGGATTACTTCAATTTGCTCGGTGGCCTCATCGCCGAGTTTCATAACGGCACCTTTGCCATACGTTTTTTCCAGCTTGTCCATTGCCAGCTGCAAGGCCTTCATTTTTTCTTTGTTTACATCAGCCATTGTGTTGTTGTTTTAAAAAGTTAGCGATACTTGAATTGTGTCGCAAGGTATGTGGCTCAAATTGTAAACTATTTACAATGAGGAATAATTTATGAGCATGAAATTAAACGTTTGTGAGAGCGGACGGGAGGTGCGGGGGGAATAAGATTCCAATAACAAAGGGGTGAAGGGTGAGGGGTGAAGGGTAAGGTAACCTCATCCCTCACCCTTCACCACTCACCCCTTTTTCGGGCGGTACAAATCCCGGATAATAAAAAACACCACCAGGTAGAGCCCCGTCAGCACGGAGGCATACATCAGACTGCGTTCCTTGCCGGCATAGCGCATGTTGCCCACGCCGTTTTGAAGAAAGTCGGTGTACATGCGGTGAGAGATATACCAGCTCAGCACAAAAAGACAGGGTGCTATGCAGAGGTAGATGATGCTTGCTTTGCGTGACATACGGTTGTTTAATTGCGGCTTCCAAAAATAGAGCTTCCCACGCGGATCATCGTGCTGCCTTCTTGCACGGCGATTTTCCAATCACTGCTCATACCCATGGATAGTTCAGTAAATGACGCGATTGGATGGAATGCACCCGCTTTCAGCTTGTCGAAGAGCGTTTTGAGTGATTTGAATTCGGTGCGGATTTGTGATTCGTCGTCCGTGAATGAGGCCATGCCCATGAGTCCTGTTATCGCTACACCGGGGTATTCCAAAGGTTGAAAGGATTCCGCGGCAGTAAGGAGCTCATCGGGACTGAACCCAAACTTGGTTTCTTCACTGGCAATGTGCACCTGAAGCAAACAGCGAATCGTACGGTGTTGTTTAATCGCCTGTTTGCTGATTTCATTCAATAGTTTGAAGCTGTCGACACCATGGATGCAATGCACAAACGGTGCGATATATTTGACTTTGTTGCTCTGCAGATGACCGATGAAATGCCAGTCAATATCAGAGGGAAGTTGCGGTTGTTTCTCGGTGAGCTCTTGCACATAGTTTTCGCCGAAGGCGCGCTGACCGGCGCTGTAGGCTTCTTCCAGTAGAGCAACGGGTTTTGTTTTCGAAACGGCGATGAGTAATACGCCCGAGGGGATTTCTTGATTGAGCGCTGCTAAATTTTCGGTGATTGATGCCATGTCAGAACTCATAAACAACCAAGCCGCTGCGAAGTTTAGGCTCTACCCACGTGCTTTTTGGTGGCATCGTTTGTCCGGCATCTGCTATGCGCTTGATGTCTTCCACGGTCGGAGCAAACAGCGTAAAGGCCGCGCCTGTTCCCTGTTTATCCACGGTTTGACATAGGGCGTCCAGTCCTTTTGGACCTTCCATGAAACTGATACGTTTGTCTTTGCGCAAATCGGAAATTCCGAAGATGGGCTCCAGTACCAGGTCGGTGAGCAATTGCACATCGAGAACGGGTGATGCTTGTCTGAGCGTGAGCTTATACCACTTGCTTTCAAGGTAAAGCCCCATTTCACCTTTGTGATGCGGATGAACGGGCGAAGGAGAAAGCGTTACTTCGAAAGAAATGGCGAGCCGCTCAATCACCTCATCGGCGCTCAATCCGTTGAGGTCTTTGACAATGCGGTTGAACTCGTAGATGCGCACATTTTCTTCCGAAAGGATGTAGGCCAGGCAATAGCGCATCGGGTCGCTTTCATTCGCAATCGATGCCTTGTGCTTTTCAAACAGCAAAGCACTGCTGCTGCTGCGGTGATGACCATCGGCGATGTAAAAGGCATCTTGTTGCGCGTAGGCATCGGATATTGCTCCAATCGAAGCAGCATCATCCAAGACCCAAAATTGATGATGCACTTTATTGGTGGTGGTAAAGTCGTATTCCGGACGCTCGAGTGTTTTCTCGGCGATGATATCGTCGATGGTTTTGCTGTCGCGCGCCATGAGCAGAACGGGCTCTGCATTGATCTTGGTGATGTCGAGATACTGCACAAAAGTCTCTTCGCGCTTGGCAATAGTCTTCTCGTGGACCTTGATTTTTCCGTTTAGATAATCATCAACTGATACCGCGCCGATGATTCCCGTGAAGGCATGACCGGCTTTGATTTGGCGATAGATGTAGAGACTCGCCTTCGCATCGCGCTTCAAAATACCCTCTGCCAGAAACTCATCGTACTTGCCACGCACCTGCTTGAATCGTTCTCCCAAATCGACCGTCTTGTGCAGATTGGTCGCCGTCATATCCGGGTGTATGATGTGCAGAAAGCTGAATGGGTTCTCCGTCAGCTTCGACCTCAGTTGCAGTGCCGTGTAACTCACATACGACCGCGACGCCACCAAATGCACTTTGTCGCGAGTGGGTCGAACGGCGGGGAAGGGGCGGAGGGAGGGCATGGGAAGGACGAGGGGCGAGGTACGAAGGACGAGTGACTCAGTCACTATTCACTATTCACTATTCACTAGTATTTCGGTCAAAGATAGGGGGGAAGTGTATGTAGCGCAAGGGTGCTGAATGGTTGGAGCTTTTTACAATCTCTGCGCTATGTCGGTTAGGTGTTAGTGTTTTTTCATCAATTCTCGAAAGCGATGCTGAAGTATTTTTTTATCGGGAAGCTGCATTGTATACGCTGCAATCATTGTCGGCGATAGGTTTCTGCTTAAAGCATATTCAACTACTTCGTGGTCTTTGTCACGGCACAATAGAACACCTAAACTAGGGTTTTCTGCTTCCTTCTTTACATCTCGGTCTAGAGCCTCGAGATAAAAATTCAATTGACCTAAATGTTCGGGTTTGAACTTGTCAGCCTTGAGCTCAATAGCAATTAGGCATTGAAGCCCGCGGTGGTAAAAAAGCAGATCTATGAAGAAATCGCTATTGCCAACTTGAATTTTGTATTGCTCGGCAATAAACAAGTAGTCTTTGCCAAGTTCTAAAATAAAGTTTTTCATTTGACTTACTAGTCCTCGCTGCAAGTCTCCTTCGTTGTGTGGTTCTGGTAGATTCAGAAATTCAAACACATAACTGTCTTTGAAAGTATTGGAAAGGTCTTTTGTACTTTCTCTCACCACTGGTGAGAGTTTTACATTTCCGGCTATTGTGCGCTCAAATAGGCTCACTGATATTTGGCGATCTAGCTCTCTCTTGCTATACCTTTCCTGAATGGTATGTTTTAAGTAGAATTCCTTTTCTTCCATGGTTTTGCACCTTGACAAAATCAATAGATTATTGGTCCAACTAATTTCTCTCACCAGCGTTGAGACTTTTGGATGTTCCTTGTAGGCCTCATAGAACTGCTTCATTCGCCATAGATTTTTATCCGAAAACCCTTTCAGTTCGGGCTCATTCATATGAATGGCTTGGGCCAATTGACTTACAACTGCACTGCCCCATAGCGAAGAGGAGATTTTAAGACTTATATGCTCACCGATTGTCCAATAGAGATTAATAAGCTCAGCATTTACAGCGGCAAGCGCATTTTTTCTCGATTGTTTGATGAGCTGAATTATTTCAACGAAGCGATTGTCCATGAGATCTGTGATTTTATGGAGCAAATTTTCTTCGTGCTTTCTTTAGAGCTTATTCCATAAAGGAATTTTTTATTAGAATATTATATCGTTCAAAGGATATAGCACACAAGGAGTCTGTCACAGAAATCTCTGCTACCTCTGCGCCATGGCGGTTTAGAAAAAATCACAGTGAGAATTGACGAAAGCTTGAGCCTTCCAGTTTGAATGCGCCATTTTCATGAGTACCGACCCAAATGGTGCCTTGCTTGTCTTGGTAAATGCAAAATGCGGTGACGTTTTTTCCATCGGCCGTTATCGGATAGCGCTCGATGTTTTCCCCCATGGTTTTAAAGATGCCATTGGTGTATGTCGCTATCCATAGAGCATTTCTATTGTCCCTGATGATTGATAGATATTCTTTGATTTCTCCATCTGCTTTGCCATCTAAACTACCCAGACTTTTCACTCGTTGGTAAAATGGTTCTCCTGAAATTATTTCTGCGTTTGCATTCATGACATATCGATACTCGGAATTAAACCAGAATGAGCCTTGTGCATCTTCCGCTATAGATCGAACTCCATTGGCGGGTCCGTTGTGAAGTTCGGTAACATCGGGTTCGGTTATCCAATCGAATCCATTGCCATTGTATCGGCAAGCGCCAAGCAATGCAGTTCCAAACCAGATGTTCTGATGGCTGTCTTTGTAGATGCAATAAATAGAATACGGATTTGAATAGTTTGGATGTTTTCGCACGTATTCGTCGCCCAGTGACATGCCGGGAAGTTTTAGTCGGTGCAAAAAGACTCCGTCAAACCGATAGACATGTGCTCCATGTTGAAGGTCTTTGAACCACATGTCATTTGGGTTCAATTCCCAGTCATTTTCATCGGTCGAGGCAATCGGAATGAGAGAAAGCCCATTGTCATTCAACTTGCATACTCCTTTTCGCGTGTTGATGTAAATGTTGCCTAGCCGATCCTCTTGTATGTCTTCAACACGATTATCGGGTAACCCACTTTGTTGCGTAAAATGAATGATAGACTTGCCATCGTATTTGTACAGACCGCTCTCCCAGCTTCCAAACCAATGATTGCCTTTGGTGTCATGGTATATTGCCATGATGTTCGCTCCTAGTTCGCCTACAGTGTCGAGCTTGGTAAGCGGTTTGGCTGCATTTTCAATGCCTAAATCCGGTGTACGGATTTGTCCGTTGCAAGCAGTCAATATGTTCACTATTCCCACGAAGAGTGGAATGGATATTTTCATTGATAAATGAAGGTTTGCTATTAAACCGCAAAGTCGCAAAGAACGCAGAGTTTCGCAGTAGCCAATGCGCCGTGGCGTTTTCAAAAATGGAAGGTTGCAAGTTGAAAGTTGCAGGTTAGGCACTACCTCACCCCTCACCCCTCACCCCTCACCCCTTTATCCTCCTGACATTCTCCGCAATCTCCAGCCCAATGCGCTCCTGCGCTTCCACCGTGCTCGCGCCAATGTGCGGCGTGGCAATGATGCCGGGATGGGCCAGCAGGGCAGGGTTAGCGTTTGGTTCACCGACGAACACATCGAGGCATGCGGCGCGCACTTTTCCACTGTTGAGGTTTTCGATTAACGCTGCTTCATCAATCACGCCGCCGCGCGACGTGTTGATGAGGATAGCGCCTTCACGCACGTATTGAAACTCTTCACTGCCAATCACCGCTGAACCATCGGGCTGCTTGGGCACGTGCAAGGAAACGATATCCGCCTCGCGAAGCAGCGCGTGAAATGGCATGTAGGGAACATTGACGTGCACATTCTGTCCACCTAAATCCAGCGTGAGTGTTTTGTATTCATCCGTTGTGCGATCACACGCAATCACGCGCATACCACAGCCAAGCGCGTATGAAGCCAGGCTCTGACCAATACGACCAAAGCCCACAATGCCAATTGTCTTACCGCGCAACTCAAATCCTTTGCTGTATTTCTTCTTGAGTGTCTCAAACGCCTTACCATCTGCCGCGTGCATGTGACGACCACTATCATACACGCCACGGGCTGCAGCAAACAGCACGGACATCACCAGTTCGGCTACGGCCTGTGAACTTGAGGCCGGTGTGTTGAAGACATCAACACCTTTGCTGCGCGCATACTCCGCATCGATGTTGTCGATACCCACACCACCGCGTCCGATGAACTTCAATCCCGGACAAGCATCGATCAAGTCTTTGCGAGCAGTTGTTGCGCTGCGGACTAAAAGTCCATCATAGCCTTCCGCATTGATTGCTGCGGCTAGATTTTCTTGAGCTACTTTCTCTGTGATGACAGTGCAGCCCATGGCTTCGAGGGCTTTTTTTCCGGTGGCGTCGATGCCGTCGTTGGCGAGGATTTTCATGGAGGAGGATTGAAGGGGTTAGAAGTAATAGTGAATAGTGAATAGTAAATAGTGAATAGTAAATAGTGAATAGTAAATAGTAAATAGTGAATAAGGGAGTGCTCAGTACCCAGTCCTCAGTACCCAGTCCCCAGTCCTCAGTACCCGGTCCCCAGTCCCTATCCCTTGCTGCGTTCGAACTCACGCATCACATCCACAAGCACTTGCACGCTTTCGATGGGCAGTGCGTTGTACATGCTGGTGCGATAGCCTCCCACGGAGCGGTGACCGGCAATGCCGCTGATGCCGGCGTCTTTCCATAGCTTGTCGAACTCTGCTGCCATGCTATCGTCGTTGAGGCGGAAGGTGGGATTCATCCACGAACGTGATGCCGGTTCGCTGTGACCGTGGAAAAGCGAGTTACGGTCAAGTTCGGTGTAGAATAAATCTTTCTTCGCGCGGTTGCGGTTCTCCATGCCTTCTAACCCACCGTTGTTTTTAATCCACCGCAAGGTGAGCATGCTGGCATATACAGCGAATACAGGCGGCGTGTTGTACATTGAGTCTTTATCAATGTGCGCCTTTAAGTCCATGTAGGTCGGCAACTTGCGGCCCGTCTTGCCGAGGTGCTCAGTGTCGATGATATAAAGCACCGTTCCTGCTGGACCCATATTCTTTTGTGCTCCGGCGTAGATCATCGCAAATTGATTGGCATCAAAACGCTTGGAGAAAATGTCCGAGCTCATGTCGCTGATCATCGGCACATCGCACTTCGGATAGCTTTGGTATTGCGTTCCGTAAATCGTATTGTTTGAGGTGAAGTGGAAATAATCGTAGTCACCATGCACTTCGAATTGCGGAATGTAGCTGTGGTTTTTATCCGACGAATCGGCAACTACTTCCACATTGCCTACCAACTTCGCTTCTTTGATCGCTCCGGCTGCCCAAACTCCCGTATTGGCATAAGCCGCTGTGCCACCCTCTTTCAAGTAGTTCAACGCTGTGGTGTAGAAACCAAGCGTTGCACCGCCTTGCAAGAAGAGCACCTCGAAGCGCTGCTCGAGGTTGAGGATATCCTTGACGAGCTGACGCGCTTCTTCCATCACGCGCTCGAAGTTTTTCGAGCGGTGAGAGATTTCAATCAGCGATAAGCCCATCCCATCGAATTCACGAATGGCGGCTGCGCTTTGTTCAATAACTTCTTGGGGAAGGATGCAGGGACCTGCACTAAAGTTGTGGATTTTGCTCATGAATACGTGCGTTGTTTTCGCGCACGAATTTACACATTCTCGAGGCTAACGCTCTTGGTCCACGATTTCATCAGCTTTTACCTTATTGCGGGCCAAAAAGAAATCGGCGGTCACCTCTTTGAGCCGCTCCGGATCGTAGATGTGATCGCGGGCAGCAACCAGCAAGGCTAGTTTATTATCCTCCTGCGAAAGCTTGCTCATCATATAACGTAGTTGGTCTGTCCGAACGCAACTTTTTCCGGCGAACTCCGCCATTAAGTTGAGCTTCTTGGCTTCAAAGTGCTGAGCATCCACGGCGGCATGCATGTCTTGGTAGGCCTGATCATCCGAAAGGGGGAAACAACCATTGTGAGCCGCTTCTTGTATGAGTGTGTCCGATTGAATGAGTGCAGGAGTTGTTTCGATGGGCGATTGCATGTTAACGGCTTGCAGCGATTCACTCGTGAGAATGAATTTCAACGCCCCTTTCGAGCGTTCAATGCTGTAGGCCACAGCAGCTCCCTTTTTGATGTTCACGACCTGCGAGAAATTCAAGGTGGGACGTTCGGGGAATTCAGCCTTGAGATTGGTTTTTCCGGAGGTGCTCACGTTCAACTCGAGCGAAACCACCGGGTAACTATTCACCGCAACTTCATTGATAGTAAGCAGAAACGCCAGACTGTCCGGCGCATCGATGGAGATGCGCACCTGCGCCTGCAAGGATTCCGTCAAGCATCGGCAGGCGATTAGTAGGGTGAGGAGGAAAATTCTCATGCCGGCTGTTTTTACTTTAATCGTGCCACAAGGTTACGTACGATTGCCATTTGCGAAAGTCGACCGGGTAAGTAAGCGAGCGGGTTGATACTGCGCGAACCGAGCATATTCGGAAACAGCAACACGCCTGCAATGGGAAAGGCGGGCACAACGACAAGAGCCAACAGCAATGTGAAAACTTCAGAAAACTGCATCAACGCTGCGATGATATGAAAGCCCCAAGCGCCAATAAACGTCAGTGCTCCCAGCGCAATCCCCGGAAGCAGTGCAGTCAGCAATCGACCTAACGGAAGACCAATCAAGCGTGCGCTGAATTGCATGTTCATGAGGTAGTGCACGAAGGTGGCACATACGATACCGAGCGCGATGCCTTCCGTACCGTGAGTCGCACCGATGGTAATGCCCACAGCAATAAAGATTAGGAATGCAGCTTTATAAAACGCGCCTTGAAAAACGCTGTCTTTCGCACGCAGCAATGAATCGCCAAGTTTGCTCAACGAACGAAATACGACAGCCGGAAATAGTACCTTCAGGATAATAGCTGTTTCGAGGTACTCGCGACCCAGCCAAAGGCCTATGAGCTCATCGGCGTAAAACGTGATGAAGGCCGTTGCGGGCAACAACACACACGTCAAAAGATTGGTGGCGAGTGTCATCGTTTTTTGCAAACGTTCGTGATCGTCTTGCATGCGCGACATACCGCTGAATAGCACGCTGTCGCTGAGTTTCCCCATAATGGTTATCGGCTGTGTCATGGCGTAACTCGCACGCTCGAAGTATGAAGCCATGTCGCGGCCGGTGCTGCTCAAGACATTTTCTGAACCTCTTAATACACGCGGCACGAGAAGCACATCGAGTTTGGTCGCCAGGTAATTGAATGCATTGAATAACGTGCTGCCGGCTCCGTAGCGAATGAGTTCGCGCGTGTATTTCCATTCCCACCCACGGGCGATGCGCACAGGTTCATAATACCAGAGCGCGAGCGTCATCAAGGCGTTTTGTGCGAAGAGCGCCCAGACATAGGCCCATACATTCCAATTGAGATAGGCGAGCGTAAGTCCAACAACCAGGTTGCCACCGATAATGGAAATCATGCTCGCCTTGAACATGGTTTTGAAGCGCATGTGTTTCATCATCATGCTGCGTGGTACTACAGCAATGGCAGAAATCGTAAAACTGCTGCAGACCACCATGATGATGGGTTGAAGTTCGGGGAGCTGATAAAAGGATGCGAACACGGGGGCGAGTGCAACAAAGAGCAGCGTAAAGGAAAGGCCCAACAGCAACGCGGTATAAAATGCGCCGTTAATGTGTTGTTGTTGAACTTCTTTGCGCTGGATGAGCGCGGGTCCCACACCTACTTGCGAGAATATTTCGGCAAAACCCATAATGCCAAGCACAATGCCCATCAGCATGAAGGAGTCTTTGCTGACCATGCGCGCAAGCATACCCGTGTAAGCCAGTTGGATCACAACCTGCAGCACTACTGTCAGGGTGTTCCAGCTGAAACTGGTGGCCATTTGTTCCTTCGTGCTCAAGCGTGCTGACGTTTTTGGGTAAAAAAAAGAAGGTTGAACGTTGCTGCTAAGAAAGTGTGAGACCTTCTTGATTCAGCAACCTTCAACCTTCAACTATCAACCGCCCGCGGTTTATCGCGCGATGCCTACCGCACGCTTCTCGCGAATCACCGTTACGCGCACCTGACCGGGATAGGTCATTTCTGTTTCAATCTTGCTTGCAAGGCTAATGGCCAGTGCATCCGCTTGTTCGTCGGAAACTTTTTCAGCTTCCACCATTACACGCAATTCGCGACCGGCCTGAATAGCGAATGCTTTGGAAACACCGTTGTTCTCCAGGGCCATGTTTTCCAGATCACGCAGACGTTGGATATAGGCTTCCACCACTTCGCGGCGAGCACCCGGACGAGCGCCACTGATGGCGTCACATACCTGGATAATCGGCGAAAGCAATGTGGTCATTTCAATTTCATCGTGGTGAGCACCGATGGCATTGCAGACATCAGGCTTCTCGCCAAATTTCTCGGCCAGCTTCATACCCAGTATTGCGTGTGGCAATTCACTCTCATCGTCCGGCACTTTTCCGATGTCGTGCAACAAACCTGCGCGCTTGGCTGCTTTGGGATTCAATCCAAGTTCACTGGCCATGGTCGCACACAAGTTGGCCACTTCACGCGAGTGCTGGAGAAGGTTCTGACCGTAGGATGAGCGGTATTTCATGCGACCGACCATACGAATCAATTCGCTGTGTAACCCGTGAATACCGAGTTCAATGGTGGTGCGCTTTCCGATTTCGACAATCTCGTCGTTGATGTTCTTGGTCACCTTGGCAACAACCTCTTCAATACGTGCCGGGTGAATTCGACCATCGGTTACGAGTTGGTGCAAGGACAGACGCGCGATTTCGCGACGCACAGGGTCGAAGCACGAAAGCACGATGGCTTCCGGAGTATCGTCAACGATAATTTCTACACCTGTAGCCGCTTCCAGTGCGCGAATGTTGCGTCCTTCACGACCGATGATGCGTCCTTTGATTTCGTCGTTTTCGATGTTGAATACGGAAACGCTGTTCTCAACGGCATGCTCCACAGCAGTGCGTTGAATCGATTGAATAACGATTTTCTTGGCTTCCTGATTTGCTTTGAGTTTGGCTTCGTCAACAATGCTCTGAATCTGAGAAGCCGCAGCATTGCGCGCGTCTTCTGTCAACTGCGCCATTAATTGCTTCTTGGCGTCGTCGGCCGTCATCTTCGCGGTTTCCTGTAAAAGGGCCACCGCCTTTTGATTGTTCTTATCGAGTTCGGCTTGTTTGCGCTGCGTCGTTTCGTGCTGCTTGTTCAGGTTTTCACGCTGCTGCTCGATTTCCTTCTCTTTGCGCTTGTACTGTTCCATTTGCTGAGACAGTTCTCGCTCACGGTTCTTGATCTTGTCTTCACCTTGCTGCAACTTTTTGTTGCGGTCGCGGACTTCATTCTCGTGTTGATTCTTCATTTCCAAGAATTTCTCCTTGGCCTGAAGAATTTTTTTCTCTTTTAGTGTTTCTCCCTCTTTCGTTGCCTCAGCCAGAATTCCTTCCTTTTTGTTCTTCAAAATATTGTTGAAGACTACCCAGGTAAAGCCGCCACCTACGGCGACTCCGGCCAACGAAGCAACGAGTACAGTAATCATGTCGCTCATAGCTGTTGTTATATGTGTTTAATTATCCCAGGCACTTTGCCGGGGACGCGACACAGGATAAAACGGAAGGGATAGGGACGATTAAACTAGGTACTGGTCCAAACGACTTTCGAGTTGGAGCAGGGCAGGGGATAAATCGACCGGAACTTCGATGCGCTCAACCACTTTTTCGACCACCTTTTCGATACGTGGTTCTCGGTTTTTTATCGCACCGGCTGCCATCTGCAACGAGGCCATGGCGAGCAGGTCTTGCTTATCTTTTACTGCGTAGCTTTTCTGAAAGGTCTGAATGCTCTCTTCAATAGCCGCTTCCGCCTGGCGGATGTTGAGTTCCTCCATGCTGCCCAGCGTCAATGGGTAGGTGCGGCCTGCAATGTTCACTTTGATCGAAATTTCGCTCATGCGTTCTTGCTTATTTGTTGAGTAGCGTTATACACTCGTCTATTTCCTTCACCAGCTCATTGATCCTGTGTCGGGTGGTTCCGCGCAGCTGTTCGTCGCGCTCGACCGTCTTTGAGCCGGTATGTAATTGCTCACTGAGCTTCATGTTCAATTCATCAACTTGCTGTTGAAGTTCCTTATTGATGAGGTGCATGGACGCGTTCTCCTCGCGCAGGCGGTTCACCTGCTGCTCCAAATGGCGCTTCGATTCACCCAGCTGGGTGATTTTGGCTTCTATCCGTGCTATCAAAAGTTCATTCATGGGGGATGAAATGAAAAGGGATCAGTAATAATCAGCTCCAAATTTAAGCAGACTTGCGCTTGCGTCAACCCGCTTTTTTCCTTTTCTCAGTGTTGATATTTCATGAATCATCCGAATCATTCGTTACATACTTAAATGCATTTTGCGCGGCTTATGCGGCAGAGTTCTCGAAATCAAATGTGCTTGGCTGTTGTGACGTGTGTGTTCATGGCGTTTTTTCAGTCGGAACTACTCGCCCAGGCGCCAACGTATCCTCAGGATTTTTTTCGCTCACCGCTGGAAATTCCGTTGAACCTCTCCGGAAATTTCGGTGAGTTGCGTACCAATCACTTTCATGCCGGTATCGATATCAAAACCGAACAGCGAGAGGGGCTCAATGTCGTATCGGCCGGCGATGGATTTGTGAGTAGAATAAAAGTGTCACCCGTCGGCTATGGCTACGCCTTGTATATCGATCATCCCAATGGATACACGACAGTTTACGGTCACTTGCAACGCTACGCCTCTAAAATCGATGACTACTTAAAGAAGCAGCAGTATGAACTGGAGTCTTTCAGCGTAGACTTAATCCTGAAACCAGGACAGTTACCCGTAACCAAGGGTGAAGTAGTGGGCCTATCCGGCAATTCCGGTGGAAGCGGAGGACCGCATCTGCATTTTGAAATTCGCGAAACAGTGACCGAAAAGGTATTAAATCCATTGCTCTTCGGCCTTCAGGTAAAGGACAAAATTCCACCCAGCATCAGCTCCGTGTGGATTGTGCCGATGTCAGATAGCTCATGGGTAAATGCCGGACGGGTACCTGTGGCTTTTGAAACGAAGGGTGGCGGACTTAAGACGACAACGCTTCCGAAGCTCTATGGCGATTTCGGGTTCGCGGTCACAACGATTGACATGCTTGATGGCAACAGCAACCGCTGCGGAATTTATCGCATTGAGTTTTTTGTGGATGGACTGCAAGTCTATGGTCAGCGCATGGATCGCCTGGATTTCACCACCAACCGCGCGATGAATGCGCATACGATTTACGAACGATTTAAAAAGGACCGAAGCTCTATTCACGGTTCGTATCGCTTACCGGGAAATCCCCTTGACATCTATGACAATCTGGTGAATGACGGGGTCGTCAGTTTTCGCGACGGCAAGACTCACTCTTGTGAATACCGTATCGTGGACATTATGGGCAATGAGCGCCGTGTGCAGTTCTCCGTGCAAGCCTTGCCCAACGCCGGTGGTAAAGTGCCTCCGGCGAAGAGTACACTTGCCCAATGGGATTGGGAAAGGGATAATGCGATTGAGACAGACGATGTGCGCATCAATATGAAGGCGTACACCTTGTATGAAGACTTGGATCTGACCATTGCAACGTCCAAGAAGGTAACCAACGCTGTTGGATTGACCTACACGATTGCTTCTCCCTATGAACCCGTGCACAATGCCTATTCACTTTCGCTGCGAGCTGCCAACGTCAAGCCCGGAAAGGAAAACAAGGCAGTCATTGTGCGTTGGGATCCGGATAAGGAAAAGACGATTAGCGAGGGAGGGCAATATGAAAACGGTTGGATTACCGCTGAGCCCATGTATCTCGGACATTTCGCGGTGATGATCGACTCAGTAGCACCAGCTATCAGTTCGGTCGATTTTGCTCCAACCATGAAAGGTCGCATGAGTTTCAACATGCGAATTTCCGATTGGCTATCCGGCATCGATCAAATTATTCCGAAGATTGACGGCAAATGGGCGCTGATGGAGTATGATGCGAAGAACAGTCGATTGACGTACTATTTTGATAGTCGGTACATCGCTCCCGGTGAGCATCAATTTGAACTGACGGTGATTGATGCTGTTGGAAATGAAAAACGATTTAATGGACGATTCACATGGTAAAGCTTGGTACCTTTTTCAACCGGATTAACCTCGCAATAGCACTGATTCCATGCTGCCTATTGATTGGTTGTAAGGACAATTCACTCAGTGCGCCGGCTTTGAAAACAGCTGCACTCGTTGGCTCTGCTGATGCATCTGCTGAACTATTGGAGGAGTCGACCGGAAATGTCTTTGCACTTACAATCAACGGAGCAAAGATTTCTACTGACTTCACTCCGGAGCAAATTACGTCTGTATGTGCCCTGGCTTTTTACAATGAGTTGACCGATAACCAACGAAGTGAGAATTGCTTTGTGCGCGTGAGTATTTCTCCTGAAAAAGGAAAGCCGGTGCAAGCCACTTACACGTGTGAGGAGTTAACTATCGCTGATCGATGCATTGATCACGCCTCAGAATTCTTTCGCTGGCACCCCGCCATGGGCTTAGATTCCATACGCCCTGCAGTTGATCCGCTCTTCTTCCCGGATTCACTGTTGGAGCAAATCGGACAAAGTATCCTGACGCAAGACTCTGCCGATAATGCTTGGCTTCGCACGGAAATCATGGGTTTTCGCCAGGATACTGTTGCCAATATTCCGGTGCTTGTTTTAAACGCTAAGGCTGTCCGCAAGCAGAAGGCACAGTGGTACGATGCCTATGCGCGTTATTCCAATCAGCAACTCCTCTTCGTTGCTGCCCGTATGGAGCAAGACTAAATAAACTGATTGCGATCAAGCTTGAGCCACTCTAAGGTGGAGTCACAGAAGATGGCTTGAAGTTCTGCTTGCGGCAAATTCATTTCGGTGATGAACTTACCAACTTCTAAATCGCCCAAGGGGAATGGATAATCGGTGCCCAGTGTAATGCGATTGGCACCTTGCAATTCGAGCACATACTTGAATAGCATGGGATCGTGCGTGGCGCTATCGACCCAGAATTTTCCGATGTATTCCCGCGGATTGATGGGATTATCAATGGCCACCAGATCAGGTCGACAGTTAAAGCCATGTTCAATACGTCCAATCGTTGGAAGGAAAGATCCTCCCGCATGCGCGAAATTGAATCGGATGTTGGCATAGCGCTCCATGACCCCCGAGAAAATCAGTGAGCAAATCGCACGTGTCGTTTCAGCAGGCATCCCAACAAGCCAGGGTAACCAATATTTTTTCATGTCGTCCTGGCCCATCATCTCCCAAGGATGTATGAGCACTGCCATATCGAGGGCTTCAACCGCTTGCCAAAACGGTTCGAAAATCGGTTCGCTCAGATTTTTCTGATTCACGTTACTGCCGATCTGAATACCCTTCATTCCAATCGATTTGCAGCGCTCCAACTCCTGAATGGCCAGATCTACATCTTGCATTGGCACGGTGCCCAAGCCCACGTAATGTTTCGGATATCTCGATACAACGTCCGCAATGTGATCATTCAAAAACTGCGCAATCGTAAGGCCATCTTGTGGTTGTGCCCAGTAGGCGAAAAGAACGGGAATCGTACAAACAACCTGCACTTGCGTTTCATAACGCGCATATTCATCAATACGTAATTCCTCATCCCAACAGTTGGCTTCGATTTCACGAAAGAACTTGTCGCCTTGCATCATGCGCGCATACCCTGGTCGGTGATGATCCAGGTGAATGAACGTCCCGTATCCGAATTTGCTCGACCAATCGGGAACATGCTTGGGCATGATGTGCGTGTGCATGTCGATCTTGAGTGCCATAGTCTTCATAGTCGGGATTAATTTTTCCGGACAGGCCGCAAATCTAGCATGTTCACGGGATTGGTCTGAAGTCCGCTGATGTTGCTTCGCACAAAGTGTGAAACCTGATCGTAATAAAGCGGAATCACCGGCGCATCTTCCATGAGCAGATTATTCATGTCGCGAATGATGGCAGCCCGAATGGAATCATTGCGTTCGATTCGGCATTGCTGATACCACTTGTCGAAGCGCTCGTTCTTATAATGAGTATAGTTAGGACCGTTGGGACAAAAATTCGGAGAGTAGAAAACGGTCAGGAAATTTTCAGCATCGGCGTAATCGGCTAACCACGATTTTCGAAATACAGCTAATAGCGCTTTTGCAGATTGCTCACGCAGTGCAGGTCCTTGAAGTACGTTGATACGGACGGGAATGCCGATTTTTTCCAGTTCATGCTGGATGTATTCCATCAGATCCGTGTAATCACCGGTTGTCGAAATCACCACTTCGGGCATTCCCTTCCCGTCAGGATATCCGGCTTCCGCGAGTAATCTTTTTGCTTCAACGGGATTATAACTGTAAAACGATTGAGTATTACTTTGATTGAGCATCGGCGGCACGAATCCGGACTCTGCAGGGAATACCGTGTTGTTGCGCAAGTATGCAACCATCTCTTCTTTATTGATGGCATAGGAAATGGCTCGTCGCACGCGAACATCCTTCAAGGGTGAATCGCGGTTAATAGCAGCAGAGGAGTCCATGAGAATGCCCAGGTAATCGGTTTTGATAAACGGCGTGCGCTGGAATCGAATTCGATTAGCATACATCGGGTGTAGGTTTCCTTCCGCATCGAGCAGCTCATCTTTGAAGGCACTGTGAATACCACTCATGAAATCGTACTTGCCTTGAAGTAATCCTTGAAACTCGACAGACATGTCTTTGACGAAATCAATCTTCACAGCATCGAGGTAGGGAAGGCGATTACCGCCACTGTCACGCATCCAATAGCTTGTGTGTTTGTGAAAGACAAGCGCCACCTGTTCATACCAAAAAGCAAACTTGAACGGACCTGTTCCGATAGGATGTGCGCGAAAGTCAGGGCCATAATATTCCACCACCTCGCGAGGCACCACATTACAGTACTGCATGGTTAGGATGGATAGGAAGGGCCTAAAGGGTTCGCGCAAGATTATTTCCAGCGTGCTGTCGTTGTGCGCAATGAAACCGCCATTCGCGGAACGATCCACGCTGCTGAATATCCAGGTCGCAGGCGATGCAAGTTCAGGGTCGAGCAGACGATTGAAACTGAACACAAAGTCGCTTGCCGTAACGCGTCGATGAGTAGAATCGGCAAACAGCGGACTGGGATGAAAGAAGACATCGTCGCGCAGGTGAAATGTGTAATGCAACCCATCGTCAGATATTTTCCAACGATTGGCTATGCATGGCACAACTTGCATGGCGCTGTCAAGTTCTACCAATCCATCAAACAATTGGTTGGTTACCCACATGGCTTCAATATCCCGTGAGAAAGCGGGGTCGAGCGACGTGATGCCATTGCTCTCGTTATAGTAGAAGACACTTTTGGAATCTTCGCTTTCGTTGCCGGTACAGCCCATCAACGCCGAAAGCACTGACCAGGTCAGTGCCATCAAAAGATAGGTTCGGCAGGTATACTCTTTTTGCATGGCCTGCCAAAATTAGGCAGTTCATGCGCTTTGTCTAGTTATCGGTTGATATGTCGATGTTCATCGATTTGCGACGGGCACTTGCACTGGACGGCGGGTAATAGCGATCTGGTTTTTGATTGCCCAAAAAGTCGTAGAGTTTCCAATGGCCCACTTTTACGCCGGCTTGGTATTCACCCTCGCTTTCAATTTGACCATTAGGAAAGAAATATTTGAATTGGCCATCTTCAATATAGCGGCCATTGCGTTCCACGTATTGACCCTCTACTTTACGGTTCTCCATACCATCGATGATGATTCCTTTGTATTTGGCATCATCGATAGGTGTGAGTTGCAGTCTATAGGTTGCACCCGTTTCTGAAGCGGTCTGCAGCATAGCATTCAAATGAATGGTTTTGGGTTGGAGTTGGCTTTGCGCCATTACGCCGTGTCCGAAGGTGAACATACCCAGCAGGATGGTATAGAGTTTACTTTTATTCATTGCCGTTCAGTTTTTATGTTGTTACGTGAGCAGGATTAAAATGGTTTCATTTTTTGTAAATCATTTTTAGAGGTCATCTTTGCCAAAATTTTACACCATGATTCTCCATCGCCAATTCATACCGCTTGCCGCACTGGTGCTGTACTTTTACTCTTGTGCCACTGCTCAGCGTAAGACGGGGTCTTCAACGGATGAAGTCACCATCGCTTTTTATAATGTGGAAAATCTATTTGATACGTTGGATGACCCACTCAAAATGGATGAGGACTTTACACCAACCGGTAAGCTGCAATGGAATGCTGTGCGTTATGCCGAGAAGCTCTCACGCATTGCAGAGGTGATTGATCTGTTGCCCGGTGAGTTGCCGGTGTTTGTCGGACTATGTGAAATTGAAAATCGCGTTGTGCTCGACGATCTGGTGAAGCAGCCGGCTCTGCATGATTCACCCAGGAAATCCGGTTATACTGTTATCCATGCCGATAGCCCTGATGAACGCGGTATCGACGTCGCCGCTTTGTATGACGCTTCCATTTTGAAGGATGTGCGTTTTGAATACTACTCCATTGCTCTTCCTGATCCAAAGGATCCGAATACACGAGACATCCTTCATGCGCAAGGAACAATGGGGAATGAAACATTACACTTCTTTGTTAATCATTGGCCGAGCCGCAGTGGTGGTCAAACAGAAAGTGAGCCGAATCGAATAGCCGTTGCAACGCTGCTAAAATCGAAAGTAGATGCTGTGCTATTGAAGGACGCCAAAGCAAAGATTGTCATCATGGGTGACCTCAATGACCATCCCAATGACAAGAGTGTCTATGAAGTGCTGGGCGCAAAGGAGACTCCTGAGTCTGCATTGTACAATCAGATGTACGCGATTCATGTCGGAGGAAAGGGCTCTTACTTTTATAAGGGCGAATGGGGCGCGTTGGATCAAATGATTACCTCGTCAGGCTTGATGGATGCCTCAGGCTGGCATGTGGGTGCTCAATCAGCCGGCGTATTGCACGATGAGAAAATTCTGTTCCGTGATAAAGAGGGTGTGGCAAGACCAAGCCGATCTTATGCAGGAGATTCTTACAAGGGAGGTTACTCTGATCACTTACCTGTTTATCTTACGTTGAAGAAGTAATTCGGGTCAACAAGTTTCCGGTAGGTGCAAAAGCAAAAAACCCCGCATTGCGGGGTTTTCATTTCGTTACGAAGTCTATTACTTCTTAGCAGCAGCCTTCTTAGGAGCAGCAGCCTTCTTAGCAGCAGCCTTCTTAGGAGCAGCCTTCTTAGCAGCAGCCTTCTTAGGAGCAGCCTTCTTAGCAGCAGCCTTCTTAGGAGCAGCTTTCTTAGCAGCAGCCTTCTTCTTAGGAGCAGCTTTCTTAGCAGCAGCTTTCTTCTTAGGAGCAGCCTTCTTGGCAGCAGCCTTCTTCACGGCCTTAGGGGCAGCGTGTGATTTTGACTTTGTTTTCATATTTGTAACGGTTGATTTGTG
>Ga0315902_10003395_pt1 | contig 23901 bp, 19 predicted proteins | sample LakEriMetagenome_9_FD_203523 | JGI IMG/M metagenome (GOLD analysis project Ga0315902, IMG submission 203523) | Freshwater fungal communities from buoy surface, Lake Erie, Ohio, United States - Buoy 12 MA117 | ecosystem: Environmental > Aquatic > Freshwater > Lake > Lake biofilm | place: USA... | reverse complement strand
TCCAGGTGCCACTTCTCTTTAGATCCTTTGCCAATTTCAATTTAATCTCTGAGCTTAAATCTGCTGCAACCCCATTTCCTAAACAATCATAGGAAGCAAGCCTTGATTCACCTTTAAAGTTCAGTGGCACTTGGATGATTGGCTCTTTGCTAAGAATATTTCTTGATCTCACCCAACCTTCAGGAGTTACCACTTGGGTTAGACAGAGGCCAACCCCCTCATCTTTAAAGTTTTTAAGTGCAACCTCGACCAAGTCGCTACTAAAGGTTTGGAAATTAATCTCCTTGTCAGCAATTGGATAGCCTCGATCGATATTTACCTCTCTTGAATCTGAAAATGGACTCCACTGGCCATTCTTATCTTTTACTCGCACTGCTAATTTATATCTCCCCTCCGGGATATCTCTTACTAAAACTTCATTGGGTGAGCTAAAGGGATCTAGATAGGTTGGCTCCCAATCTTGCTTGGTAGCTATCTGAAGCGGTCTTATCTCATCGTTAATGCTTATCTCAACTTGATCAATGCCATTTAATTGATCAAGATATCGCTGATCAAAGAGTTGAGCTTCACCTGATCCCCAGGTATTAAGGGCGGCAAGTATTGGTTTTGCTGGTGGGCCTTTAATATCTCGAGTAATTGCAATCGATACGCTCTGCTCTGAGATGAGAGTTGCTTGGATGCTGATATCTCCCCCAGCGATAAAGAGCTTCTCGCTTAAGGCAAGGCTCATTGAGCCGGTAGAGCGAGATTTTGAGCTGTCATATATGTAGTTATCTAGGTTCATCATCCAGATATCAGTGCCAAGAGCCATCGTTGGACTCTGAGCGCTATCTAATGGATTGGGAGAGAGAATTGCAGAGGCTGGAGGCGGATCGCTTCGATAGATAACTAAACCTGCCTTATATCTTGGCGTAGCGCTTCGATACTCAATCCAATAGGTCGAGCCGCCCTGTCTTAAAAATATCGCTCGCTCTTTTCCAGCAAGATTTACGCTATTTATCTCATAGCTATTACTACCCCAAGATTTAATCACCTCACTGCTATCAAGAAGACCCATCCGCCATTGATGATAAGTAGAGAGGGGAGTTGAGACATCAACATTGCTCATCAGATCAATACTTCCGCCATATTCAATCGCTCTACAACTACTCCAGCTTCCATCTGCGGCATTTGCTGGGCATCTAATCAAATTAGAGTGTCCCAGGCCAAGAAGGTGTCCCAGCTCATGGGCAATAACAAAGCCTTTAATAGTGTTATGAAGAATTAGAGTTCCGCCAGATTTACTTGCACTACTAGTCAGTGCAACCCCAGACCAGATACAGCCATTTTCTGGAGCAAGAATGACTAGATATCTAGATGAGCTATCAGCTATTCCAAGCCTCTTATAGGCCTGCTCACGAACGATATCTCCCCAGCCAGTGACTACTCGCTCGCAGGGAAGAGGAGCTGTTAGCGCAATAGGTTCAGCAACTGCTAGGCCATAGTTAAATTCAATTCTTCTATCAGCGGCGCTTCCTGCAATTGTGGTGAGCTCTATCCAGCGCGGTTTAACATTATTCTCAATCTCATTTTTAACATCAGCGATACTTCCAGCAGGAGCTCCGGCTCCACTCCAACTCACCTGAACTACATCAATTACCCTTGAATCAATAGCGCTTGCGCTATTGGCGCTTAATTGGCCAAGAAATAGTGTGAAGATGGCAAGGGCAGATAAGCCCTTAGCTTTAGGATTTAAGGGAGAGCTGAATATCGTTAATGATCTCATCAAGATTTCGTTTCGGACTCCATCCAGTATAGCTTCGTAATTTACTGGTATCTGGAACCCGTCGCATCATTTCATCAAAGCCCTGAGGGTAAGCGCTCTGATAAGAGACGTATTTAATCTCTGATTTAGAACCTGTTATATCAATTACCTTCTGGGCTAAATCCTTTATCGATATCTCCCCCTCGCCCCCGATATTAAAAGCCTCTCCAATAGCCTGACTTGAGAGAAATAGGCGCATAACTGCATCAATTGAATCTAAGACATGGCAGAAAGTTCTTGTTTGAAGGCCATCACCATGGACTTCAAGCGCCTCTCCTTTAAGAGCTGCTGAGACAAATCTGGGAAGGACCATTCCATACATCCCGCTCTGTCTTGGACCAACGGTATTAAAGAATCTTCCAACTACATATGAGAGGCCATGGGATTGGGCAAACATCTGGGCAAGGGATTCATCAATTGCCTTTGCTTCAGAGTATGCCCAGCGGAGAAGCTTTGGTGAGCCAATTACCCGATCTGATTCTTCATTAAGCGGCTGCTCTGAATTCTTTCCATAGATCTCAGAGGTTGAAGCGATAAATATCTTCTTCTTACTCTCTGCTGCAGCGATAATTAAATTCTCAGTGCCTTGAGTATTGGCGATAAATGATTCATAGGGCCGCTCAAGGATTCTTTGCACGCCAAGGGCTGCTCCAAGATGAATGACTCCATCAGAGTCTGCAACTAATTGATCAACAATTGACTTATCAAGCATGCTTGCTTCAACTAATTTGAAGCTATTTGAGCCTTTAAGGCTATCTAGATTTTCACTACTTCCAGTTGAGAGATTATCAAGGGCTGTGACGCTATGACCCTCTGAGATAAGTTTTCCAGCAAGATGAGAGCCGATAAACCCTGCACCGCCAGTAAGTAATATCTTCATCTAATTACCTGCTGATAGCTCTGGATATGGGATGTAACCATCTTCTCTACTGAGAAGTTCTCCTTCGCGCGAATTGCTGCCGCCTTTGCCATAGTACTGCGGAGCATACTGTCATCTATTAACTTAGCTAAACTCAAAGCTAATTGATCAATATCATTTGGCGAAATAAAGCCAGTTACTCCATCTTCAATAATCTCTGATACTGAGCCGACATCACTTGCTAGGCAGGGCAGAGCTGCCATCTGCGCTTCGATGAGAGTAAGCGGCATCCCCTCACTATCTGAGGTGAGTAAGACGATATCTGCGATAGAAAAGAGCTCATCTGGGCTCTGAATCCCTAGGAAGAAGAGATTACTTGGAGCTTGCTTCTCAAGTAAGGCTCGAAGCTCGCCATCTCCTGCAATAATAAAGTTAACGCCAACAAAGTGCTTTGCAAGCTCAATTACTCGATCAGCTCTTTTCACTCTAGTTAATCGACCCATCCATAACACATTTAGAGCTGCTTTTGGTAGCAAGAATTTCTCAAGTATTACTTCGCGATTCACTTTATTGATTGGAGCAATTCCTGGAGCAATTGAGCGATATTGCTCTCTACTGCCAATGCCTGCTTCAAGTAGTTCATCACCAACTCTTGATCCAATGGTGAGAATCTTTGCACTTTTTTTAGCAAGCTTTCTCTCAATGGTATTTAGAACAAAGCGAGCAAACCTTCCATAATCAGGGTCATAGAGATGATGTCCATGGAAAGTATGAATGATTGGTACCTGTCTTTTTTTGCTCCGTATCAAGAGCCCTGCTTTAAAGGTGTGGGTATGGATTACATCTGGTTTATATTCCTTGATGAGTTTATCTAGCTCTATTCGTGCTTTTAGATCACTTATGGGAGATATTGCTCTAGAGAGCGTTCCTATTCGATGAAGCTTAATTGAAGCTATCCGTTTATCTTCACTCTCATTACTTGGCACTCTTCCAAGGGCTAGAAGGCTCTCTACTCCCTGTCTTTCTAGCCCTTGAATGAGATTTAGAAGATATGTGGCAGTGCCCCCCACATTCATGCGAGCAATGACATGAAGGACTTTCATCTGCCTTATTTACTTTCTGCTACTGCCAAGAATTGGAATCCAATCGCGATTCGAATCTATGGGATTGACGCAGTAGATGGGTCCACCTCTCCATGCGCTCATATCTAAGCTCTGATGTTTTACTAAGACCAGAGCAAGGTCATATTCACCTGAAACCTGTGATGAGCTCTTACCTTCAAAGCTTGCTATCAATGGATCATGCCAAAATACCGCTGCCCCGCTCGCCTTTAGATGCTCCATAACTGCCTGAGCTGGGCTCTCTCTTGTATCGGCAATATCTGGTTTATATGAGATTCCCACTACTAGGACTTTTTTCGCCTTAAGGGAGCCAAAGAGTTTTTCTAGTCGCTCAACAGAGTACTTGGGCATTAAGTGGTTTTGAGCTTCAGATGTCTCGATATATTTACTTGAGTTGTTAACATCTTGAGCATTTTTCTGTAGATAGAGCGGATCTACTGGAATGCAGTGGCCACCTATTCCAACATTTGGAAAGAAGGGCATAAAACCATAGGGCTTAGTCGTAGCAGCTGAGATTACCTCTGAGGCTGGAATCTGTAATGCATTCATAATCTGAGTGAATTCATTAATGAAGCCAATATTGACAAACCTAAAGGTGTTTTCTAAGAGTTTTGCAGCTTCGGCCACTTCAGGAGATGAAACCTTAACTACATGATCACAGAACTTTTCATAAAATTTAGCAGCCCTATTAGTGGCCCTTTCGTTTATTCCCCCTACCAACCTTGGTGTGTTTTTAACGCCAAAGAGTAAATTACCCGGATCAACTCTCTCTGGAGATACAGCAAAGTCCTCAACCTTAGGATTCTTTGCATTAATCGGCTCTGCAATTACCCCTCGTAGGGTTCCAATGTATGAGGTTGATTCATTAATAACCAAAGCGCCCTCAGCTAAATTAGGTGTAATTGAATCAACAGCACTTTCAAGAATAGAAATATCTGGTTTTCCATCCGAATCTAACGGAGTCGGTACAGCGATAATTACTACTTGCGCGCTTTGAATCTCTGAGAAATTACTACTTGCTCTATATTTTCCACTATCAATTCCGCTCTTGATCGAGCTATTAGTAATTCCCTCAATGTGAGAGATGCCTTTATTAAGTGAGGAAATAGTCTTTTCGCTCTTATCTATACCTATTACTTCATACCCAGCAGATAAAGACCCAACGGTTATAGTCAAACCAACATACCCTTGACCTACAATGGCGACTCGCATTTGCATAATCATATATCGTTCTAAATAGCTGAATGCTAAAGAGGCACCTCTAGCGCACTTCGGCAAGAGCCTTCTAAGGAGTAGAGTCTTTTTCCTCAATAAGCAATAGCGCCTCTTCATATTCTGGGCTATCGGAGGAGAGTTTTCGTAGTCTATCCACGCTATCCCTTAATTTAGCTTCATCTCCAACTCTTGAGTAAGCCTTAGCTAAAGCTAATTCAAGATAGCGACTAAACGGATCAACTGACCTCAGTTTTTCACGCACCTCTATCTCTAAAACCGCTTGGTTGCTGTTTTGATAATAGGTTGCTAACAAGTCTCCAACATAGGCATTATCCCCATCCACACGATACAAGTTCTTAACTGCACTCTCTATCTCCTGGCTCATTTGAGCAAGATACATATTAGGAAGAAATCTGCCAAACTTTTCAGCCTCAAGAAGAGTAATGCTTGTTAGGTCGTTGTAATTTTCCCTGATCCACTTTCGACTTTCATCATTATCAGCTAGCGAAAGAGAAACATTCTTGTAAGCCTGATCTTCTCTAGCAATAGCCATCGCAGGTATTGATCCGATCAATAAGGTAGCAATGGTGAGTGATCCAGTCCATGCGGGAAGTGTGTTCGAATTGGACTTCACTTTCATTTTTCTATTTTGGATCTGAGATGAATAGACTTCTTCTCGGCCGCCTGCACTTAAAAGCACTGCGCCAATAATCCAATTCATTACCCCCAATCCAATAATTTCGATTGATAGTAGCGATTGAGAAAAGACTAGTACCCAGAGAATTGCTATTGCCTTCAGATAAGACTTAGAAGTATCTCGAGAATTTATTATCGCTAGAGCCCTATAGAGAATATATAAGTGAATCAGACAATAGAGGATAAAAACTACTAAGCCAAAAGTTGCCCCCATTTGTGCAGGAGTTGAATGAGCATTATTGCTACTTAGCACTGGCCCATATTGGCTAACAAACTCCTCACTCTTAAATTTTCTAAATGCATTTATGTAATTATCAACACCAACCCCAGTCCAAGGCGAGTCAGCCATAGCTTGAAGGCCAAAGAATGCGTAAAACCCTCGAAGCTTTAGAGTGTATTGCTCAAGAGCATTTCCCAATGGTCCAAGTCCTAAGAAGGAAATAAACAGCAGAGATAGTCCAAGTGATCCACCTAGGGCGAATAGGTAAGGAATAACTTGCGAAGCTATTCTTTCGCGCACTATTGAATAAAGAATTAGGCCAACTCCTAGAGCAAGTACTACTAAACCTTGTAGAGAATCTGTAGACCAAGAGAGAAATGCCATTACCGAAGATGGAAGAGCAAAGAGAAGAGCTCTCTTAGATCCTGTCTTTTGTTCATTTACCGCCAAATAGAGCCAGAATATTGAGAATGTGGCTAGGGCTGAGGCCGAAAAGTTTGGATTTCCTAGTGTTCCTATCACTCTGTTGTAGATGTTATTCCAAGCAATCGGATCTAGGTTTCGATATTGAAGGAGACAATACCCAGCAAATACTAGGGAGGTCCAGATTAGGGTTCTTTGTAAGAAATCTATCTCTCGATAATTGATTCTTAGCCTCAATATTACTAAGACTAGCGCAAGAGCAGAGAGATAATAAATCAAACCATTATTTCGTCCGTTAGTTCCGAAGAGCACCCTTACATAGTTCTGAGATCCTAAAAAGCCTGAAATTAGCATTCCAGACCCAATTAGAAGGTAGAGACCAATCTGGATTTTTTGGATTCTACTCTCTCCGCCATTGGTGTAGCGGTTTCGTAGTACGGAAAACAAAATCAATGAGGTTAATGCGAGCGGAAGTAGTGCTAAAACTTTTGGAAGGTTTATTGGATCAGTAAATGATGGAAGCACTATTAGGACAGTTGCTGGTATCGAGTAAATTGCGTATTTATACGCTGGATTGATCTCTTTCACTTCCACGCCTGCATCCTACTAATTTCATGCCAGAAATAATTGTATTTCACTGCCAAAAAAGAAGTTGGGCCCGAATCCTTTTAGAGATTCGGGCCCAACCCTTAATCGTTATCTGGAATTAATCCAAATTACGCTTTGACCTTCTTTGCAATCTTGGCAACTGTGTTAGCCAAGGTTGTGATTTGAGCCTTCAAAGCGGCCATCAAGGTGGCAACTTCGGTAGCTAGAGCCTCAACGGCTGCGGTTGCAGCATCAGCGGCATCGCGTGCCTCTTCAGCAGCAACTGTTGCAGCATCTGCTGCTTCAGCAGCAAGGTTTGCAGCATCTGTTGCAGCGTTAGCTGCATCGATTGCCTCATTAGCCGCATCTGTTGCAGCCTCAGCAGCAGCAATTGCTGGCAAATTACCAGTGTCAACAACTGTTGCGGAAGCGGTCAGAGCAACACGACCTGAAAGCGCTAGACCTGTTGATCCAGTTGCTGTCAGTGTGACTACTCCGTCCGACATAGGCATATAGACATCAAATGTGTCATGTCCCGCATTGGTAATCAAGGTTGCGCTGGTAGCTGCATCGATAACTGGAGATGCTGAACCAGACAAACTGCCCGAGAAGAACGCCTTTGAGCTTGCAATGTCAGCTGTGAAAGCGTTAGTAACAGTCTTAGCACCTAGCATGAGTCCTTCAGCATCAAGAATTTGTACACGAACTTGAGCTCTCTCACCTGGTGTGTAGGTCGCCTTATCAAAGGAAAGCACTGCAGTGGTTGGAACACCCGTAGAAACACGAGTTGTTGCAGCGGCTGATGTTGCTGTTGCTAGCGCAACTGTTGCAGCATCAATTACCTTTAAGTTTGCAGTTCCTTTTGCAGTTCCAGTAACTGGACACTTGTGTAGGCCGAGGGCGCTATCAAATGAACATGCAACTGGGGTTGCGTTGGAGCCTGCAATTAACGCATCAGCAGCAGTATCTGCATAAATATAAGCAGCTCCACCCCATACGTTTCCATCAGCATCACGAGCGGTTGCTCGGATTACATCAAGGTTTGTACCAACATTAATAACGGGTGCGTTTGATGTAACTGTAATGGTCTTTGCAGCCTTCGCATAGAAAGTTACATTCTTGGCTGGGAAGGTAACGGTGGTTGTCTTCACGACAATGCTCGCAACGCCGGCTGTGCCGTCAGCGATAATGTCAAGAATGTTATTTCCACCTGTTCCAATTATTGTGATGCTCTTACCAGAGACAGAACCAGACTTCACTAGGCCAGGGCCTGTGATGGTAACTGTGACTGATTCAGGCGCAGGCAATGAAGTCGAGGTCATAGTTTTGACCTGGATGCTTGCATGCACCGTAGCTGAAGCGGTCGCTACTACAGCAACCGAAGAGTCGGTCGTTGAGAAGCCGCCATCTGCAACGACTCCTGCATTCAATACTGCCGTTGATTTGGCAGGATCAATAGTTCCAGACACTAACGCTGTATTAGCCGCTGTATCAGAAATTACAATACTGACATCTTGTGTTGTAGTTGACTCCGCGGCGAGCATGGATCCATCGTCCGCATTAAAGGTCTTAACAATCACCGTATAAGTGTAAGTACCCTTTATACGAGTGGTTGTGGAGTCAAGCTGAAGGAAGAACTTTGCGCCAACATAACCATTTGAGGTATGTGACAACAAAATAACGTTTCCTGCGGACCCACCAGCAACAATGCCGGTATGGGAATCCGTAGGTACTTGCCAAGTAGTCATTGCTTGTTTGGCGGTTGCAAGGCTTGCACCCGTAGTTGTTGTTTCAACTTTTGTGGATGACGCCAATGCAGTTGTGGTTTCATTAAAATACATACGAGCAATTACTGCAGAACCTGTTGGTACGCTCTTTTCAACAAATGTAACAGTGACAGAATCACGAGTATCCATCAGGGCATTGACAGTAACTGTCGCAGCCGTTGATGAATCAGTTTTTCCGCCAACTGATGAAAGAGTTGCCGTTCCGTTTGTCCCTGAAACCGTGAGGTTAGAGACAGCCTGTGATGGAGCAACGGAAAGCATTCCGAGGCCCAACGCAGCGATTGCTGTTAAAGCAATACGTTTAAAGAATGTCGTTTTTGACATTACTTTCCTTTCATTTGTCGTAAATAAGACTTTCCTATCTACGGCTGATAGAGGGTTTGCCTCTATCTTGTGGCGCAATGCACGTGCTACTGCACCACATTCTCTGCCGTGTATCCGGACGCGGCGGAGAAACTTAGAATAAGAGCTCAACTTACTTAGCTCCTTTTTCAACTACATAAATCGCTTGCGATAAAATCTCTGTTTTTCCTGGGTTTAGCACCAAGCGGGTAATGACCTGCTTTGGAGCTTGAGCTAGATCCCGACCGGAGGCGGTCGCAGGGATCGCAATGGAGGTTTCAACCTCAGATTCTACTTTAATAATGGCTGTGACTAGGTAATCGCCACTTAAAAGACGCTCAGAATCAAGCATGGTTAGGGTGGTAATTAGGGGGATCCAGGCTCCATCCCTGCCATAGGAGAGGGAGGGAAGGTAGGAAAAGCCGGTGGAGTCACTTACTAGCTGCTGATTTAGAAAGATATTGGCAGCCCCAGAATCAGTCTTAACGATCTGAGAGATGACTAGCTCTGTCTCTGAAAGGACTGGCTGACGGCTAGTTCTATAGAGCGATCCAAGAGAGCCAGTTGAATCAGTAACGCTGAATCCAGTTGGGATTCCAGCCTTATCAAGGCCGGTAAAGCTAAAGGTAGTTGCCTTCGCATTTTCAACTGCAGCTTGCGCCTTAGCAATTGCAGCTGGGGTAATCACAGGAGTAGCTGATGCTTCAACAGCAGGTGCTGCTGCTTCAACATCATTTGTAGCTTCACTTGAAGAAACGTTCTCCTGAGTTGTTATAAATGAAAGATCGCTATCTGTTGGCATCGCATTAAATCCAAGGAAGGCAAAGAAAACTAAAATTAGTGAAAGGGCAGCTTTACTTGATTTCTTAGCAATCTGCGCTGCTTTCTTATAGGTTGTTGAAAGCATATCTAGGGCAGTTAAACCGCGCTCGCTATCAACAATTAGCTCGCTCATTACCTTACGTAGAGATGCTCTAGCTCTTGAAACAGTATGTCTAACAGCAGATTCTTTAATACCAAGCTCTGCGGCGATCTCTGAAGTTGATCTTCCTTCCATCTCCCACATCACAAGAGCTGCTCGCTCTGCAAGTGAGAGCATTGCAAGGGCCTGTCTAACAATTGCAGCATCATCTGCAGCAGCAATTACATCAACATGATCTTCATTATCGACCCAGGTTGATTCAAGCTCTGCTGAGGCATCATCTAAAACCACAAGGCTTGGACGACGACCCTCGATACGGAAGATATCGATACAGAGGTTCTCGATTGTTCTATGCATATAGCCAAGTGCGTGATCAGTTGATTCAAGCTCAGGGGCGGCGAGCATGACCTTGATTAGGGCATCTTGGATTACTTCCTCAGCTTTAGCTCTATCTTTGAGGATTCGTGAGGCGTGGGCGATTAGCTCACTACGGTGCTCTGTGTAGAAAGCACCAAGCTCCGCTACGGTCCAGACCTTCAGACCTGCGGAGGCAGACTTCTTACGTAGTGACACTTAAAGAGCCCCTTACTTCTATACCGGTTTGTGTTACAGAGTCGACCGTCGCCGCCTCTACCCCTACTACGGCGACAAGCTCTGATTGTCGCCGTAAAGGTATAAAACGGACATTTTAATACTAAGCACCCGCTGCATACCGTATGTATGAAAACAACCGTTTGACTTTTGCTCCCGGGTGGGGAAAAGAGTGAGACAAGATTTACTCCATTTAAACGATTTTTAAAATTTATATTCATCTTCCTGAGGGATGATGCACAACACTAGGGGCTCACGCCTAATAGCAATTTTTCGGCAATACGTCTAAAACGTCTGGTAAGTATGATGTTTCGTTTACCACTCCGACTAGTCAAGGGTTTGTTCCCACTGCCACTCATACCAGCGAAAATAGGCAACTCATTCAGAGATAACTGCGAAGCCCCGCTGAACTCTCGATCAGTAATAAAGCTGGTCAAATAGTGCTCCATGCTCTGAAAAGTGTTTTGAGAGTAGTGCCTCCCAGATCCCCAATGTGGCTCGAAAACTACCTTCTCATCTAAAAATAACGACCACATCTCGGCCGACATACCGAACACCCTACTAGACACAGCATGGCGAGGAACAAAACATCTCTCGGCAAAAATGTCTGCTCTCGCTTTTGGTCTAAGTATTCTCTCAAGATTGTAGATAAAGTTCCGGCCGCCAATCTTCCAGATGTACTTATATCTGCCGTCACAAATGATGTCTTTGGCCGACAAAAGCATCGAAAATTCGCCACCAGAAATGCCTTCTTGCGCAGAACGATAATCCCTTGGAGCCTCTAAATAATGGATTTCTGCGGTCAGAGCTCGGGCACTGTCAAAATGTGACTCAATTGCAACCTTAAGCAAGTCTAGGTTACCTGAATTCTCAATAATCAGGGTGTCTAAACCTAGACGGGCACAGACTCCTAGAAGTGGAGGTAAAGCACTCAAGTAATCTTGAATGCGTTCCTGCGCCCCCCCCCGTTTTAAAACGTTTTCACTAACTTGTGTAACAGCGGAGCAGGTAAAAACTACTAAGGAGTGACCATATTTGAAGTCTACATTTTCTATTTGATGAGCGCTTACCACTTGGACCACTTTACAGGAATGTATCTATACCCTTAGTCAATGAAAAAGAGTGCTTTTGTGCATAAGCTCAACTGGAAGGCGCCTAGTGAATGGGGTTTTGAGATTACTCGGAGCCTTGACTTTGGATGCGGCGACAATCCACGAAATCCTTTTAAGGCTCCAACGCTATTTGGTGTCGATATAGTCGGTCAGGGTTTGAGTATAGAAAAAGGAGAATTTAGAGAAATTACTGACGCGCAACGGGCAACATTTACTCGACTCAAAATATCTCGTTTTCAAAAGTTACCAATTCAAGACGCTTATTTTGACGCCGTGACCATGTTCGATGTCTTAGAACACTTGTCTCGAGAACCTAGAGAACACAGCAACGAATTTATTTCTACTTTAAACGAGGTGCACCGAATCCTTAAGCCCGGTGGAATTTTCTTCGCCGTTACGCCGTGTTTCCCCAGTCCCGCTAGTTTCCAAGATCCGACCCACATTAACATCATTACGGAGGAAACCTCTAACTACTTTGTCGGCAAATCTCCACACGCTCAAAATTTGGGCTATGGATTTACGGGAGAATTCGAGCTGCTCGCCCAATTTTGGGTTGGTCCACAAAATTCCTTTATGGAGGCAAGTTCTAATTCAAAAGTTCGCAAGTGGCCTAATCTAAAATCTTTTTGGTCAATTCCATACCTTCGCTCCAAAATTTCTTCCCTTAGAAGTCCAACTCACCTAGCCTGGCTATTTAGAAAACCCACTCATTGACAAAGTTTAATGTGGGCCCTGTCGGGATCGAACCGACGACCCACGGATTAAAAGTCCGTTGCTCTGCCGACTGAGCTAAAGGCCCTCCTACTAGTCTTTCCCGATAGGGGTTAAAAGTCAATTTTAATTATGGACTTAAGAATCGATTTTTGCTTATTCTAAATTAGAGTCTTTGCGTGAAAGGACTAGCGAGTAATCGGTATGATCAAGGAGTGATCGTAATGCCACAAAATTTGATTTTAAGAGTTAACTGGATCTTAATGTATTTACCTGCCCTATTTAGTGCTTCACTAATGTTTCTTTTGAACAAGCCTTTTTTAGATGATTCTTGGGACTCTGCCGTTCTCCCCATCTACGAAATAACCAGATTGGATTATCTATTGGATGAGTGGTTTTTAAATGCATCCTTGTTTGAACAATATTTTCAAGTCAAGTTTTTCCTCTTCACAGCCAACTGGTTGGATATCTCCTATTTTTCTATTCACAAAATCTTTCTATCGCTAATCGCATTTTTAATTGTTTCAGAGGTAACCCACTTAGTTACAAATGTAACTCAAAATAGGAATTGGGGGCTTTTTGGAGGGATATTTGCTGCACTCTTCCCCACCTGGCCACTATCTATCGCAAGCGTTCTCGATTTCTACCTTCTTGCCTTATGGCTCGGCCTCATTGGTGTAAGAACATTTACGCAATCAACAAAGAAATCTTCAAGAACCTTGGGTTTAATCGCTTTTTTGTTTTCTACTGGATATGCAGTTATGTACCCAATTTGCATAAGTCTTTTCCTGATCTATAAATACCTTGGATTAAATAGCAGGGTCAACCCCACATTATTGAGAAAACTATTCTGGATTCTCTTTAGTACACTTCTATCAAAATTCGTGATTACGCGTTTACTTTTCCCAGCCAGGGAGAATTTTGAAGGCTACAACAGTTTTTTGAATCTTATATACTTTGAATCTTGGATTTCTGTCTTTACTGGGGTCAAGGCATATAGCTCCTTTGCTCTGTACTTTGCAATAGTCATACTTGTACCTATTTGCATCCAATCTCTTCTAAGCACATCGAAAACAGCGCCATCCATAACATACTTGCTAATAAATCCAAGGAGTAACTCTCTTTTAAAGTTTTGCATACTCTTAATCTTTGCCTCCGTACTACCTTTTATTTTTGTGGGAAAATCTACTTCACTTTTTTGGATTGAATACAATACGGGCCGGCATGCGATTCCATTAATCATGGCACTTCCTTTGGCGCTGTCAATTCTAGGTCAAAGTATTTTAGAGGCCACAAAGTTTCTGCGCTTTAGTCGCATACCCATGGCAATCTCGATAACATTAATATTCTCGGTTTCAATTTTTATAGGATCAAAGTCCTGGGTACAAAGAATTGAAGAGTCTAGAATTAGAATGGCGGTCTATCAGGCTCTAGAGCCTTGGAGTGATAAAATTGCACCAGGTCTCGTAAAAATTGAACTACAGGGACCAAGGCCATATTCTGCAAATACCCTAGATGCGGCTCTTTTGATGTTTCGATTAACAAATAACCTATACCACTACACAATTTTACGAACAGACGGCTTAGGGGCGGTTGAATCTTTTCCAACTTTCTCACAATTAAGGCAATCGAGGTACCCGTTTCAGAAAAATTCTACTAACTGCAAAAGCGATTTTCTTCTTAATGTCAATTCAGACCCTGGAACTTTGTTGAGTAATTTAAATTATAAAGTTGTAAATTACTCTCAATCTTGTGAATAATAAAGTGTAAAGCTAGTTTCTGAATTCATTCTTGCTTGAAACCACATAGATGGATCTGTTCTTGGCTTCTAGAAAAGTCCTTCCAAGATATTCGCCTATGACGCCGATTGAAAGAATTTGAACAGAGGAAAACATCAACAGAATAAAAAGCGTCGATGAGTAGCCGGGTAAAGTGACGACATCATTAATTCTTAGAACAATTAGTACCAAGGCAAGGCATAGCGAAATTAATAATGAGATCACCCCCAAAACAGTTATTAGCCTTATCGGAGCTAAACTAAAAGAAAAAACTCCACTTAAAGCAAGAGATATGAGTTTCCTCTTAGTGAATCTACTTGGCTCTGGAGATTCTCTCCTCTCGAAGTCAACAAACCCTGGCTCGAATCCCACCCAGGTCATTAATCCTCTTACAAATCTCTGATTTTCACGTAGTCGATTAATCTCCCTTACCACCTTAGCACTCATAAATCTGGTTTCCCCAACATCGCTTGGAAAATCTAGACCAGAAATCTGCTTCAAGAATTTTAAGTACAATCTAGAAGTTTTTCGCCTGAAGTTCTGTTCGCCTCCTTTAATGCTGCGCCTTGCTAGTACAACTTCCTTGTCTTCTGTTAGCCAAACATCAATGAGCTTTGGAACCAACTCAATCGGATCTTGCAAGTCAACATCAATTAGTATCACTCCATCACCGATAAAATGGTCAAGTCCGGCTGTTAAAGCTGCTTCTTTCCCAAAATTACGACTCAATACAATCATACACACGGGAATTTTGCTTTTAAGTTTTTTTGCAACCTTTATAGGGCCATCCGCACTACCATCATCAACGAAAAGAATTTTAAGTGCAATTCCCTTGGAGATTTTAGTCTGAATTTCTTCGACCTTGGCAACAAATGTAGGAATTCTATGAGAATCATTGTAGAGAGGAACTAATATGGCAACCGTCTTCTTTCTTTTTCTCTGCATTAAAAAAGACTACCTTAAATGTTAACTGCACTCAATACCAGAGGTAGTATTGGCAAGTGAATATTTCAAAAGTGACACTGCTTGTGGGGGCAAGGAGTGAAATAGGGAGAGAAATTCTCAGGGGTAGATTAGAACTGGGAGACAAATGTTTATCACTTGGTCGTGACCCAATTGGTGATTCACTCCACTTAAAATCATTCAGTGATTCAAGCGAATCAGAATGTTCAGATTTTCACGGCAACTTAACTGAAATTTGTGAATTTATGTCAAAGTGTAGTATCTCGGTTTCAACTCTAGTACTTTCAACTGGCTATATGTCAGATCCTAAATATCAATCTGAAAGTGATCAAGTTACTACTTCCTTCCTTGGAAATGTTGATTTTCCATATCGTGTTCTTCATTCTTTTCAAGAATCGAATATTTTAGATAATAAGTCAACGGTAGTTCTAATGTCTACTTCACTCTTTGGTTTACCACTTCAGAAAAAACACTACGTCTATCAATCCATGAAAGAGTTGTTTGAGAAGATAACTGTTAAAACCTTCATTTTCAATGATCGCAAAAATACTCTCTTGATTGTAAGGCCAGGACATGTTCCTACAAAGCTAAATAATCAAATCCCTTCAACGATTTTCTCAACTAATGCTAAATCTATTTCTAAAAATGTGATGAACTGGATGAAAAAGAACTCTACAGTGTCAGGAGTTCACACAATTTACTCTCCGCAATATCTCAAATGGCTGGTTTTGCTTGCCAGAATTTTGCCAATTTCCGTTTTTCAATTACTAGTGAGAAATTTACGAAAGCGTATTTGACGATTGGATTTCTAGCTTCAATTGCGTACCAATTAGTGTTTACTCGGCACTTTTTTGTGCTTACGACATGAGGTTGGTCCGCACGAATAGAAGTAATGGCAAAAAATCGTTCAGTAACCTTGTTTTCAACTAGGCGAACCCCCTCCAACCGACATTTCGAAGGCAATTAGAGTTATGGTTATACTTTGGCATTCCCTGGTCCCCATCGTCTAGGGGCCTAGGACATCGCCCTTTCACGGCGGTAACACGGGTTCAAATCCCGTTGGGGACGCCAGGTTAAAAGAAGAAGAGATTCTCTTTACACCTGTATTTACATGTTGGCCCAGTAGCGCAGTTGGTTAGCGCGCCGCCCTGTCACGGCGGAGGTCGCGGGTTCAAGTCCCGTCTGGGTCGCGATTTATTTCTCGGCTGGGTAGCTCAGTTGGTACGAGCGTGCGACTGAAAATCGTGAGGTCGACGGTTCGATCCCGTCCCCAGCCACCAAAACTTTTCTCTTAGGTATCTGCAGTTCTAAAGAAGCCAATAAAGAGCATAAGCCAGAGGGCTCCTGCAAATATTGTCACCAGTCGCTCTATTGAGTAGCTAGCGTTTGATATCGCTATAGCAAATGATGCAAAGAGAATTGATCCAATCCAGAGAATCAGAACGGATTGCCTCTTGTTAAAGCCCATTCGCATTAGCCGATGAGAGAGGTGATCTCTTCCTCCTTGAAAAGGAGAGATTCTTCTCTTAATCCTTGATGCAACGGCAACGCTTGTATCAAGGATTGGTATTGCAAGAAGGAGTAAGGGTATAGCAAAACTTGCAATTCGATCTATTGGAATTGGGTCAAATCTAATTGCAAGAGATGCAATCAAGATTCCAAGAAATAAAGCTCCAGCATCTCCCATATAGATGCGGGCTGGAGGTTTATTCCAGAGAAGAAATCCTAGAGTTGCTCCTGCTAGAACTATAGAGAGAGCTGCAATAAGAAACTGACCGCCTTGGAACGAGAGAATAAAGAGAAATACCGCCGCTATTGCAAGTGCTCCAGATGCTCCCCCATCGATATTGTCAAAGAAATTAATGGAATTGGTGATTCCCACGATAAAAAGTGTAGTGATTGGAATATCTATCCATTCAATTCCAAAGGGACTTCCTAGAGTACTAGTAGCTACTAAAAGCGCTGAAATAACAATACCAAATAAGCTCTGGATAATAAATCTTGGCCATGGGCTTAGTTTTCTAAGGTCATCTACTAGGCCAATTATTCCCATAATGATTGCCGGGATTAAAACACTTGAGGCAAGAAAGAATGTCTCCCTAGAAAAATCTGAAGTTAATGAAGCGATATAGGTAACAATTACCACTCCAAGTGCAATTGCCACCCCCCCTAGATAAGGCACTGGGTTTTTATGGGTCTTATGGCTCTCAGATGGAGCATCAACTACTCCATAGCGCTTGGCAACATATCTCATGATTGGAGTAAGAAGACTTACTGAAATAAGCGAAAGCGCTCCTAGAAGGAGATAGTCACTAAGCGATAGAGAGCGCATAAGGGATTAGTTGAGTTTTTTTCTCTATCTTGCTCTAAGCAGATCCAGATTTTCTTCGGAACATCTTTGGGGTATTGCCATGGGCATCGGCATCTCTAATCTTTGATTTCTCTCCAGCTGCTTCGCCTTTCTTTGAACCGCCGCTTTTCTTCTTTGCTAGAGCTTCTCGAAATTTAGCTTTCATATCATCTGAATTATCTGATGTGCTCATTCTTTTTACTCCTAGTTTTGGGGTTTTGCATTTAGGAGGTTTTGCACCTCAGATTGTCTATAGCGGCGATGACCGCCAAGAGTTCTAATAGCTGTTAGCTTTCCAGCTTTTGCCCATCTTGTTACGGTTTTAGGATCTACTCGAAATAACTTGGCAACCTCTGCTGGGGTAAGCAGAACCTCTTGCTCTGCTGGACGATACATACCCATAGCGCTTCTTGTCCCTTTTCACCCGATATAAGGTGAAAAATAGCAGTTAATACTCATTCCTTAAAGCAGGTCTCACATCGCCTGCTCAATAGATGCCACGCTGCGCCATCTCTTAGTCAGTGCTTCATACCCCTTGCCAGCTAGCGCTCCATCGCCAAGATCTAGCCCTTGAAGCGATAGAAGAAGATCTTCAATCGATGTGTCAGCTTCAAGGCCATCAAAGCCTTGATCTTGTAGCGATTTCTCCATATACCCAGCAAGACCGCCATAATCACATTCCAGGATTGATGCTGGATGAAAGACGCTAAGCCAATTAAGGAGCTGTGCAAGATCATCTTCGACTGGCCCTGAGCCAAATGCTTTATAGACAATCTGATGTGCTTGTTGGCATCTCTTTTTAGCAGATGAGATATCTGTTCTCATTAAAGTAAATACCCCATCGCTATTTTCTCCTCTAATTCTCTCCTCAGGAGTAAAGAGTGAGAACCATCTTGGAGGGATAATCCAAGTCTCAGAGATGATGTGAGGAATTCTCTGATCTACTAGAGCTCCATCTTCATTGAGTTTTTCTGCAAATTCATCAGAGAGAAAGAAAGAAATCACGTTACTTGGTAGAGAATTTCTAAACTCTTCAAGTGCTGCCCAACATCTTCTCGCAGTAGACCAAGGTGAGACATAGAGTTTATCGCCATAATCAATGATGTGAGCTCCATCAGCTTTTAGCGATGGTGGCTCTAGAATTATTGTGCGCGCAAGGGCCCTTAACTCTTCATCTCTTCCCGTATAGCTTTGAATAGGAATTCTCGACCAACGAAGTTGATCAGCAGCAGGAAAACTACTTAACGGCTCATAGATGCGAAGCGATGCAACATAAGGAGTTGGTCTCACTTAAGGAAGCTTACTTACGTGGAATGTAATTGCCTTCAGCGTAGGGATCAAAGTCATCATCATCGCCCTTATCAACCTCGCCATGGAGCTCTTTAGATAATCTCTCGATATCAATATCTTGCGAGCTATATTTCAAATCTCTAGCTACTTTTGTCTGCTTTGCCTTTGAACGGCCACGCCCCATAGCGAGACCTCCTTAACTTGTTTTCCTCTGTCAGGGCTGCAGATTATCTCCTTGCCCCCTGCCCTTCCAATTTAAACCCTGGGCTAGCCTGACCTTGCCATCTAGCCCCCTCTTAAATGACCTTCTCTCAAAGATGGCATAGAGGCCAAAGATCTGGAGAAGGATGCTTAGAGTTAAGGTTGGGATGCGGAAGCGGTGATCGCCGATTGTGCCCATAGAGGAGCCTGTATTAAGCAGAACTGGGATAAAGAGGCACCAGGCAAGAAGAGTTGAGACCCCACCTCGACTTCTAAGGGCGATAAAGCCGTAGATAAGAATAGCAAGAGATCCCAAAACCCAGGCCCAGGAGATCGTCTTACCAACACCGCCATTTACTATCTCAAAGCCTTCTTGAGTCTTTGCGCTCTCTGCAAAGGGATGGAATTGAAGCCAAGGATTTCTTGCCATTGTGCCATTTGCTAGCGGGCCGAACCAAGGAGACCAGTGATAGAGAAACTTATTAACAAACAACTTGGCAGATTTTCCAGGATTTTCTAGATACCACTTTAAAACGCAACCAACTTGGTGATTATCTTTTTCAGCAGCATTACCCTCAATAGCATCGCAGGGCACTCCGGTGGTGACATTCGTGTAGCCACCTGTTGACTCAGGTCCAGCCCCAATATTCATCGTAGTTCCAAGATTTGTTGAAATTACTGCAAAGCCATTTGCCTCAATATTTCGAATAATCATTATCGAAGGAGCTATTGCTACTATCGAAAGAGTGAAGACTAGGAATATCGGAATTGCTCGTCTTTGGTAGTGAAAGATCGCAAATGGAATAATGATTCCAAGTGCTAATAGGAGTATTCTTGGCTGCATAAAGCAGGAAATTGCAATAGCAAATGATGCGAGTGAATTCTCCCAATTAAGTATTGAGCTCCTATTTAATCTAACCTGCCTTAGAAATAGCGAGATGGCTAGAAGAAATAAACTTGCTGAGGTGACTTCATAGCCAATAACAACTGAATTTAGTGAAAGCGTTGGCGAAAGGCTAAGAATGATGGCAGCTGGCCAAGCGAAGCGCTTTAGTGGGGTTGCGCTTAACTCGATAGCAAAGAACCAGATTGCTAGAGCAAAGATAATTGATTGGATAATTCCGACGATAAATGCCAGATTGTTTTCAGTTATAGCTGCTATCGGCCACATTAATATTGGATATCCAGCAGGCCAGTAAGAGAGTTTTTCAGCGCTTGAAAAGAAGCCTTCGGAGAGAAGTCCCTCTAGTCCTTGAAGATAATTCTCGCCATCTGCTCCAAGAAGACCTCTGCCCTCTTTAGAGGCAAGCCACATAATCTTTATTAAAAGGACTGTGAGAGAGAATGCTAGAAGCCCTCTGACTTGAGCCTTTCGCTCTCGAGCTAGCCTTGATGGAGCTACTTTCTTCTTAGCCATAGCCCAACTCTAATTGGAGATTTCATCAAGGCTCTGATTTCCAAACTTTTTAAGGGCAGAAATTTGAGTTCTTACTAGCGCAAGCACTTGTCGGGCCTGCTTTGAAGCATAGCCTAGGTGCTCACCTGGATTGGACTTTAGAGCCTCTAACTCAGAGAGAGATAGACCTAGTTCTTTATTTTTGGCTAGGAGTTCAAAGAAGCTTTCAGATGAGCTAGACCTAGATTCTGTTGCAGATTCAAGAATCAATTTATGGGCAGATTCTCTACCCATTCCCTTTTCAACTGCCTTTAGAAGAACTTTGCTACTAAGAAGATATTCAAGTTCCCTATCGAGCTCTTTTGAAATAGCGCTCTCATTGACCTGCAGCTCTGAGAGTATTTTCTTCATACTTCTTAAGATGGCATCGATACTGTAGAAAGAGTCAGCTAGAGCTACTCGCCTTACAACGCTCTCTGAAACATCTCCTTCATTCCATTGATTACCAGAGATCTCACTAACCATTGTTAGATATCCCTTAAGCAGTATGAAGAGCCCATGGACGCGTTCACTAAGTCTTGGATTATTTTTATGGGGCATTGCAGAAGATCCCACCTGACCGCTTGCTTTGCCTTCACTAAGAAGGCCAAGACCTGCCATTAGGCGGATGTTTGTAGCTATTGAAGCAATGGGAGCAGCTAGTTGATAGAGGCTTGCAACCACTTGAAAGTCTAGAGATCTTGGATAGATCTGAGATGGGGCAATTAGAGTCTCTTCTACCCCTAACTCATCTGTGACAGCTCTCTCAACTTCTAGCCAATCATCGCTATGAAGCGCCTTTAGATCAGAGCCAGTTCCAATAGCTCCCTTGATGCCCTTAACTCGATACTTTGTCTGGAGAGTCTCTAGGTTTTCAAGAGCGATTAGAAACTCTTCACTCCAAGAGGCAAAACGCCTTCCCAGAGTGGTTAATTGAGCTGGGACATTATGAGTTCTTCCCACAATGGCAAGATCAGAGTAGCTCTCAATCTTTTTAGCTAGCTCTTCAAGTAGCTGCGTAGAGGAAGAAAGAGTGAGTTCTAAAGATGTTTTTATCTGCCAGCCTTCGACATTTTCTGTGACATCTCGACTCGTTAGCCCTAAGTGAATCCTCTGATGACCTGCAAGAGCGTTAAACTCCTCTATGCGCGCCTTAACATCATGTTTTAGCTCTGCTTCACGTCTTTCAATACTGCCTAGATCAATTTGTGTCTTTACGCTCTCATAGGCGGTAATCACCTCACTTGAGATATCGATTCCTAGTTTTGCTTGAGCTCTCAATACTGCAATCCATAGCTCTCGCTCTTTAAATACCTTGGTCTCTGCAGACCAGATATTTTGCATCTGAGAGCTTGCATATCGCTTTCCAACAATACTCATTAGCTCACCTTTGACTCTGCCTGCCAGGCAGAGTCAATCATCTCTTTCAAGCTTCGCTCCGGCTTCCAGCCTAGATCTCTCTCTATCTTTGCAATCGATGCTATTAACTGCGCAGTATCTCCTGGCCTTCTAGGACTTAGAGTTGGAGTAATAGCTTTTCCAATACTCTCTGCAATCTGGTTAATCATTTCAGTAACTGAGTATCCAGTTCCAGAGCCAACGTTATAGACCTCATCAACGTTTGTTGAAAATACTTTCTCTAGAGCTACTAGATGAGCCTTAGCTAGATCTGAGATATGGATGTAATCCCTGATGCAACTACCATCTTTTGTGGGGTAATCACTGCCATATATCTCTGGGTTTTTCCCCGCCTTTAGAGCAGCAAAGACCTTAGGAACAAGGTTATCTTTGGAGTTATCAGCAAACTCATCTCTAAGAGCTCCAACAACGTTGAAATACCTAAGTGAGATAGCGGAAAGGTCCTCAGCTTTAGCAACAGCGCTTATTAACTTCTCAGAAAGAAGCTTTGTCTGGCCATAGGGCGAGAGCGGCTCAGTTAAATCAGCCTCTGTAATTGATAACTTTTCACTTGGTGCATAGACAGCAGCTGTGGATGAGAAAACTATTTTCTTCACACCTTTTAGACTCATCGCTGCAAGAAGATTTAGAGTTCCGCCGACATTGTTTTCATAATATTTTAATGGATTATCAACAGATTCTCCCACTGCCTTTTTAGCAGCAAGGTGTATTACTGCATCAATTCCTTCACAGGCGCTTATTAGAGCCTGCCTATCTAAAACATCTCCAATTACTGCATCGCTAAACTTGCCTTCAATTCGAGATTTGAGGCCATTTGAAAAATCATCATAGATTCTTACCCCATAGCCATTTTCTTGAAGAAGATAGGCCACATGAGCGCCGATATATCCAGCGCCTCCAACAACTAGAATCTTCTTCAATTAGATCAACTCCCTTATAGAGATTGTTTCATCTCGTCCAGGTCCTACCCCGATAGCGCTCATAGGAGCACCTGAATTCTCTTCTAAGAACTTAATATAGCTCTGTGCGTTTTTAGGTAGATCACATAACGCACGAGCTTTAGAAATATCTTCGCTCCAGCCTGGAAGGTATTCATAGATTGGCTTTGCATGATGAAAATCGCTCTGTGAGGCAGGAAGCTCCTCAACTCTCTTCCCATCTATCTCATATGCCACACATACTGGAATCTTCTCCCAGCCAGTTAATACATCTAGCTTGGTTAAGAAGAAGTCTGTAATGCCATTGATTCTCACGGCATATCTTGCAATTGGAGCGTCATACCAGCCGCACCTTCTTGAGCGCCCGGTGGTAGTGCCAAATTCGCCTCCAATTGAGCGTAGTTTCTCGCCATCTTCATCAAAGAGCTCAGTTGGAAAAGGGCCAGAGCCAACGCGAGTTGTGTAGGCCTTAACAATTCCAATCACTCTTGAGATTCGGGTTGGTCCAATTCCGGAACCAGTTGATGCTCCTCCTGCAGTTGGATTAGATGAGGTAACAAAAGGATAGGTGCCATGATCGACATCAAGCAGAGTTCCCTGCGAGCCTTCAAGTAAAACATTCTCTGCCCTATCAAGTGCTTGATTTAATAGAAGAGATGTATCAGTAACGTATGGTTTTAGGATCTCTGCATATTGGAGATATTCGTTTAAAACTTCATCAACTTCTAAGCCTTTGCGATTAAAGACTTTAATTAAAACCTGATTCTTATCTCTTAGAGCGCCTTCTATCTTTTGTCTAAGAATTGAGGTATCAAAGAGATCTTGAACTCTAATCCCAATGCGATTTATTTTATCGGCATATGCTGGGCCTATTCCTCGCCCGGTTGTTCCGATCTTTGACTTTCCTAAAAATCTCTCCGAAACCTTATCTATTGTGCGGTGATAAGGAGTAATTAGATGAGCATTAGTTGAAATCTTAAGATTTGAGGTATCAACTCCGCGCTCATTTAAACCAGCAATCTCTTCAAGTAATACCGCTGGATCTATAACAACGCCATTTCCAATTACTGGAATGCAATTTGGGGTGAGAATTCCTGAAGGAAGAAGATGAAGTGCATATTTTTGATCGCCAATCA